>JABAHR010014626.1_pt1 | contig 15124 bp, 13 predicted proteins | sample 7062101 | NCBI WGS metagenome assembly JABAHR01 (sample SAMN14534553, study PRJNA622989) | marine sediment metagenome | biome: marine biome [ENVO:00000428]; feature: marine pelagic biome [ENVO:01000023]; material: deep marine sediment [ENVO:00002113] | place: India: Gulf of Kutch | collected... | reverse complement strand
TACCGATGCCGGCGGGCTGGGACGAGCTGAGGTGAAACGCGGCCTGGCGATCATGGACCGTCATGAAGGCGAGATCTGGGCCAAGTTGGATGCCGGCACGGAACCGTACTTCAAACTCATCAACCGTACCGCCATCCCCTTCGAGCGGGTACTGCACAACATCCGCGATTGTGCCCGGCAACGGCCACTGGTGATCCAGAGCCTGTTCCTGAAACTGCACGGCCGTGGGCCGGATGAGCCGGAAATCGCCGCCTGGTGCGCCCGTTTGCGGGAAATTGGAAACATCAAACTGGTGCAGGTGTACACCCTGGCGCGCCAGGCGATGACCCTGGTCGATGGCCGACCGGCCTCGGAAATGGTCACGGCGCTGGCGGATGCGGAAGTGGACGCCATCACCGCCCGAGTACGGTCAGAAGTAGGGGTGCCGGCAGAAAGTTTCTACGGATCATAAATTTGTTGTTTTCGGCTTGCGCCGGTCGATTGACCTGCGTAAAACCCTGCAACTTCAAGGCACACACAATAGGCGAGGAGATTTTTATCAATGAGCGAACGTAACCTGGAAAAACATGGCATCAAGAACCCTGGCGCCATTCACTGGAACCTTTCGGTCCCGCAACTGATCGAGGAAGCGGTCCGGCGCGGCGAAGGCATCCTGACCGACAAAGGCGCGATCAACTCGATGACCGGCGAGCGCACCGGTCGGTCCCCGAACGACCGTTATGTGGTCGAGGAAGCATCGACGAAAGACAAGCTCTGGTGGGGCAAGGTGAATGTGCCGATCGCGCAGGACAAGTTCGAGGCGCTGCTGGCCGACACCCTGAAACACCTGGAAGGCCGCGAGCTGTTCGTCAAGGACGCGTTCGCCGGTGCCGATCCGCGTTACCGCATGCCGATCCGCGCGATCACCGAGTTTGCCTGGCACAACCTGTTCGTCCACCAGTTGTTCCGCCGCGCCTCGGCCGACGAACTCGACGGGCATGAACCGTCCTGGACCGTGATCAACGCGTGCAACTTCCGCGCCGACCCCAAGAAATACGGGCTCAATAGCGAATGTTTCGTGATCCTCGATTTCTCGCGTCGGATCACGCTGATCGGCGGCACCCACTACGCCGGCGAGATGAAAAAGAGCATCTTCGCGGTGCTGAACTATCAACTCCCGCAGGAAGGCGTGTTCCCGATGCACTGCTCGGCCAACATCGGCAACGACGGCGATGCGGCGTTGTTCTTCGGCCTGAGCGGCACCGGCAAGACGACGTTGTCGGCCGACCCGGACCGCGGCCTGATCGGGGACGACGAGCACGGCTGGAGCGACCAGGGCGTGTTCAACTTCGAAGGCGGTTGCTACGCGAAATGCATCAAGCTCAGCGAAGAACGCGAACCGGAGATCTGGCGCGCGATCAAGTTCGGGTCGGTGGTCGAGAACGTCATCGTCGACCCGCAGACGCGGGAGCCGGATTACAACGATGATTCGATCACGGAAAACACCCGCTGCGCCTACCCGCTCGATTACATCGACAACGCGGTGGAAAGTGGGGTCTGCGGACATCCGAAAGCGATCATTTTCCTGGCTGCCGACGCGTTCGGGGTGTTGCCGGCCGTGGCGCGGCTGAGCCCGGAACAGGCGATGTATCATTTCATGAGCGGGTACACTGCCAAGGTGGCCGGCACCGAAGCCGGTGCCAGCCGCGAACCGAGCCCGACGTTCTCGACGTGTTTCGGGTCTCCGTTCCTGCCGCTGACGCCCCAGACCTACGCTCACATGCTGGCGGACAAGATGAAACAGCACAACGCGCGCTGTTACCTGATCAACTCCGGCTGGGTGGGCAACGCCTACGGCGCCGGGCCGCGGATCCCACTGCGGATCAACCGCGTCAACATCACCCAGATCCTGGACGGCACGCTTGACAAGGCGACGTTCCGCACCGACCCGATTTTCGGGTTCGAGATCCCGGAAAGCTTGCCGGACGTGGAACCGGAGTTTCTCGATCCGCGCCAGGCAGCGAAGGATGCCGACGATTACGATCGGCGCGCGCGCGACCTGGCCGGCAAGTTCGAGGCGAACTTCGAGAAATACGCCGACGCCGCGGACGAGATCAAGGCCGCCGGTCCGAAAGCCGCCTAGCCGGCTACTTGTTCGGACACGAACCGCCGCCTGTCTCTGGGCGCCGCGAACCAGCCGCCAGCGCGAACGCGGGGCGGCGCGGTTTCGGGGCGGTCCCTCTCTTGCACCGGAACGAGGTCCTGGGTTAAGCTGGGGCGCAGATGAAACGGATGCTGGCATACGTCGCGGGCTGCCTGCTCTGCACCGCGCTGCACGCGCAGCAGGAACAGGTGCTGGACGGCATGGCCGCGGTGGTCAACGGCCGCGTGATCACCCGCAGCGAGGTCCTGCAATACGCGCGGCCGGCATTGTTGCAACTGATTCGCGAACACCGCGCCCAACAATATCCCGAGGACGAACTGGTACGCCGGCTGGAAGCGGCCCAGGCCGATGCGTTGAACACGCTGATCGACCGCGCCCTGATCGTGGACGAGTACACCGAGAAAGGGTACCAGCTTCCGAAAAACATCCTCGACACCCAGATCGACGAGACGATCGCGCTGGATTTTGATAACGACCGCCGCGCGTTCATCAAGACCCTCGAGGCGGAAGGCATGACCATCTCCCAGTACCGCGACCGTCTCCGCGAACGAATCATCGTCCAGGCAATGAGCGGGAAGAAACTCGAGGAAGGGGCGATCGCGTCGCCGCGCCAGATCGAAAAATACTACGAGGACCACCGCGACGAGTTCCGCGAAGAGGACAAGGTCCGGCTGCGAATGATTTACCTGGCCAAGACCGACCCGCCGGAACCGGCGCCGGCGGACTGGGAAGACCCGGCCCTGCAACGCGCGGGCGAGATCCGGGCCGAGCTGGCGAGCGAAGAAAGTTTCGATAGCCTGGCCCGTAAATATTCCGAGGCGCGGGAAGCCGACCAGGGCGGGGACTGGGGTTGGATCGAGCGGGATGTCCTGATGAAAGAGCTCAGCGACGTGGCGTTTTCGCTCGCGCCGGGCACGCACAGTGATGTGATCGTGGCGGAAACCGGTTATTACATCCTGTTCGTCGAGGATGCAAAACCAGCCCATCTCCGCCCGTTGACCGAGGTGCGGCCGATGATCGAGAAAGTGGTCCAGCAGGAACAACGCGCGCGGATCCAACAAGAATGGGTTCAGGAACTCCGGGCCCGGGCCTACATCCGCATTTTCTAACCGCCCGCCCGCGGCCGGGATCACCGGCAAGAAGATCGTCGGCATGACCCTGACCGAAGTCCAACAAACACTGCGGCGGATCGGGTTGCGGCCGAGCAAGGCGTTGGGCCAACATTTCCTGGTCGACCGCAATATTCTCGGGATCATCGTCGACCAGGCCGACCTGGGCCCGGACGAGGTGGTGGTCGAGGTCGGTGCCGGGCTGGGCGTCCTGACCCGGGAACTGCTGCCGCGGGCCGCGCGGGTGTTGGCGATCGAGAAAGACCGGCGGTTGTGCGCGTACCTGCGTGACGCGCTGCCCGGCCTGGAACTGATCGAGGGCGACGCGGTCGCGATCCTGGAAAGCCGTTCGTGGGCCGAGACCATCCCGCCGGCGTTCAAGGTGGTGGCCAACCTGCCGTACAGCGTCTCCACGCCCGTCCTGGAACGCCTGGTGACCGGTGACAGCCGGCCGCGGTCGATGGTGCTGCTGCTCCAACGAGAGGTGGCCGATCGCCTGGCGGCCACGCCGCGGACCAAGGCGTACGGGGCCCTGACGCTCTATACCCGGTTGCATTACCACCCGACCCTGGTCCACGTGGTATCGTCGCGTTGTTTTTACCCGCGCCCGCACGTCGAGAGCGCGGTGGTGCTGCTCGAACGCCGCGATCCGCGCACCCCGCTGGCAAACGAGACCCGGTTCCATGACCTGATCCGGGCCGGGTTCAGCCAACGCCGCAAGATGCTGCGCAAACTGCTGGCCGGCGAGGGCGAGATCGATGCCGCCCTGGCAGTGGCGGGCGCGGTACCGCAGGCCCGCGCCGAGGAACTCGACCTGGACCAGTGGATCCGGCTGACAAACGCGCTGGGTTAACGCAACGTCCCGCTCCGCGCGCCTGTTCACTCGGCGAATGCCACCGCCTCGAACACCTGCAGCCGGGTGGCGGGATCCCGCCAGGCATCCGGCGGCAGGCCGGCTTTGTGGCAGAGCGCGGCCAGGGTTTGTTCCGCGGTCCAACCCTGTTCCAAGGCGACCTGCGGCAGGAACAACGCCGACCGCAGTCCCTGCTCGACGATGATGCCGTGCCGCGCCGCGTCGTAGTCGGCTGCGGACGGAATCGGTCGCGGCGATTCCAGCACGGTGATCTCGATCGCGAGCTGGTCGAGTTCGTCGGGTTGCACGGGCGGGAACCGCGGATCTTCCAGGACAGACCCGGCCGCGCCGAGCGCGTTGTCGAGGAGGGAACACTGGAAATCCATCTTCCCGATGCAGCCACGCAAGGCGCCGTGTTTGTGGAGGGTAACAAACACGGCATGCGGCCGGTGGAACGCGTCGTCGACCTTGGCCGCAGGCGGCTGGAACGGTTGGCGGTGTTGAAGTTGCTGGTCCATGGCAGCCCGGACCCAGCGGAGCAGGAGTTGCTGTTGCGGAAACGTCAGCGGTGATTCCATCAGCCACCGCAGTGTACCATCCCGACCGGATCGAATCCAGTGCCGCCCATTTTGACACTGCGACACCTGTCTGCTAGCATCGGCATCATGCGGTGGTACCACTTTCTTTGCTGCCTGGCAGGGTTGCTGGCCTGGACCGGTTGTGATCGGTCCGGTGCCGGGGCCGGTAACGGTAACGGCGGACCGCCGCGCGGCGCGTTCTCGGTACCGGTCGAGACCGCGGTGGCCGCGGTTGAGCGGGTGGAAGACATTGTCTCGGCAGTCGGCACGCTGGAGGCCAACGAGATCGTGACCGTGAAACCGGAGATCGAGGGCCGGGTGGTCACGGTTGCGTTTCGCGAAGGGGACCCGGTCGAACGCGACGCGGTGTTGTTCCGGCTGGACGACGCCAAGCTGAAAGCATCGCTGGACGCGGCGGCGGCGCGGGCGAGCAAAGCCCGCAACGAATTCCAGCGGGGCGAGAAACTCCTGGCCCAGCGCACGATCTCGCAACAGGAGTTCGATGATTTCAAGGCGGCCGACCTCGACGCGCAGGCGATGCTGGCGCTGGCGCACGAACAACTCAACGACGCGACCATCCGTTCGCCGCTGACCGGGTTCATCAGCGAACGCCTGGTCAGCGAAGGCCAGGTGGTCGACCGCGATCGCACGCTGGTGACGGTGATCGACAACGACCCGATGAAGATCGATTTCGCGGTGCCGGAACGGTACCTGGCCGACCTGGCAACCGGCCAGCAGGTGACGGTCACGGTCACCGCCCTGGCCGGCGAGGTGTTTCAGGGCGAGGTCTATTTCATCGATCCGCAGGTGGATCCGTCAACCCGCACCATCAAGCTCAAGGCCCGGATCCCCAACCCGGCCAGCCGGTTGCGGGCGGGGATGTTCGCCAACGTGAAACTTGTCCTCGGGATCGACGAGACAGCGGTGGTGATCCCGGAAGAAGCGGTGGTGCCGGCGATCGACAAGCTGACGGTGTACGCGGTGGAAGACGGCAAAGCGGTGCGGCGCACGGTACGGATCGGGGCGCGCCTGGCCGGCCGCGTCCAGATCACCAACGGGGTGACGGCCGGTGAGGTGATCATCACCAGCGGCCACCAGAAACTCAGTGACGGCACCGCGGTGCGGCCGATCAACGACGAATGAATGACGTGATCCGAATGACGAGACACTGTTTTCGGCACCGGTGTGGCGGGCGTGACCGGGCGCGTCATGGTAACTCGCCGTCTTCCTGATTGTTCCCGATGATCTGGTCCGACACCTGTATCCGGCGGCCGGTGATGGCGACGATGCTGACGCTGGCGTTGATCGTGTTCGGGGTGATCGGGTATTCCCGCCTGCCCGTCCGCGAATTTCCGGATGTCGACCCGCCGGTGGTGTCGGTGGTCACGGTGTACCCGGGCGCCAACCCGGAAGTGGTCGAGACCGAGGTGACCGAGGTTCTCGAGGAGGAACTGAACACGATCGAAGGGATCCGCACCCTGGCCTCGACCAGCCGCGAGGAGGTCAGCGCCATTACGATCGAGTTCGAGCTGCGCCGCGACGTGGATGTCGCCGCCCAGGACGTGNNACGTGCGCGACAAGATCTCGCGGGTGCGCGGACGGTTGCCGGACGATGTCGATCCCCCGATCATCGCCAAGCAGGACGCGGATGCGCGGCCGATCATGTGGATCGCGTTGTTCAGCAACACGTACTCGCCCCTGGAACTAACCGACCTGGCGGAAAACCAGTTCAAGGACCGCCTGCAAAACATCCCCGGCGTCGGGCGCGTGATCATCGGCGGATCCCAGCGCTACGCGGTGCGGGTCCGGCTCGACGCCGACAAGCTCGCCGCGCGGCGGTTGACGGTGGGGGACGTGACCGACGCGTTGCGGCGGGAGAACGTGGAAATTCCGTCCGGCCGGATCGAGGGCAAAGCCCGCGAGTTTTCCATCCGCACCGAGGGCGAGTTCCGCTCCCCGGAAGAGTTCAACGACCTGGTGATCGCCTACCGCGAAGGCGCCCCGGTACGCCTGCGTGATGTTGGCCGGGCCGAGACCGGCGTGGAAAACGAACGCACGCTGGCGCGGTTCAACAGCCAGACCTCGGTCGGCCTGGGCGTGGTCAAGCAGTCCAAGGCGAACATCATCGAGGTGGCGGACGGGGCGCATCGGGTGGTGGCCGAGATCCGCGAAACGTTGCCGCCCGACCTCAACATCCGGGTGGCCTACGATGCGTCGATTTTCGTGAGACGCTCGATTCGCGAGGTGCAGGAGACGTTGTTCATTGCCGGCACGCTGGTGACGCTGGTGATTTTTTTGTTCCTGCGCAGCGTCCGCACCACGCTGATCCCGGCGCTGGCCATCCCGACGTCGATCATCGGCGCGTTCCTGGTGATCTACCTGCTCGGGTTCACCATCAACAACCTGACCCTGCTCGCGCTGGTGCTGGCCATCGGCGTGGTGGTCGACGACGCGATCGTGGTGGTGGAGAACGCGTTCCGCCACATCGAACATCTCGGCGAACCACCGCTGGTGGCGGCGCGCCAGGCAACCGGCGAAATCGCGTTCGCGGTGATCTCCACCACGCTGTCGCTGGTGGCGGTGTTCGTGCCGGTGGCGTTTCTCGGCGGGGCGACCGGTCGCTTGTTGTACGAGCTGGGGATCACGATGGCGGTGGCGGTGATCATCTCGAGTTTCGTGGCGTTGACCCTGACCCCGGTTCTTTGTTCGCGGTTCCTCGGCAAACAAACGGCGCATGTCCGCATCTACTACGTCCTCGAACGGTTTTTCAACGCGCTCAGCAATCGGTACCGGCGCGCGCTGGAGTTCGCGCTGCGGCACCGGGCAGCGGTGGTCGTGGCCGGCCTGGTCTCGCTCGGGGCGATCGGGTGGATGTTCGTGTTGTTGCCCAAGGAATTTCTTCCGACCGAAGACAAGGGGGCGTTCCTGGTGATTACCAAGGCGCCCGAAGGCGCCACGCTCGATTATACCGACACCTACCAGCAACAAGTGGAACAGGTGATCCGCCGCATCCCGGAAATCCGCACCTATTTCTCCGCCATCGGCCTGGCCCGCGAAGGCGTCGGCCAACCCGATGCCGGGATCCTGTTCGCCCGCCTGGTCGAGTGGAGCGCGCGGGACCGGACCCAGAGCGAGGTGGTGCAGGCGGTGTTCCCGCAGCTGATGGCGATCCCGGGCGTGCTGGCGTTTGCGATCGAGCCGGAACCGATCGATGTCGGTGGTCGCTGGAACCAGAAACTGCAGTTCGTGCTCCAGAGCGGCGACCTGGAACAACTCAACGCGTACAGCGAACAGGTGCTCGCCCGGCTGCGGCAAGAACCGTTTTTGACCAACCCGGACAGTGATTTGAAGCTGAACAAACCGGAGCTGCGGGTGACGATCGACCGCGACAAGGCAAGCGATCTCGGTGTGAGCGTCCGCGAGATTGCCGAGAGCCTGCAGGTTTTGTTCGGCGGTCAGGACACCACCACGTTCAAACGAAAGGGCGACCAGTACGACGTGATCGTGCAACTCGACCGGATGAACCGGTTCGTGCCGCGCGATCTCGAGAATATCTATATCCGCACCCAGGACCGGCGCGACGACGACGACGCGACGATGCCGCTGGTCCAACTCAGCAACCTGGTGACGGTGGCGCCGACGGTCGGCCCGCGCGAGATCAACCATTACAACCGGATGCGGTCGGCGACGCTGACGGCCGGGATGGCCCCCGGCACAACGCTTGACCAGGCACTGAACCGCGTGCAACAGATCGCCGACGAAGTCCTGCCGCCGACGTTTTCCACCGCGTTGCGGGGCCAGGCGCGCGAGTTTCGCGAGGGCCAATCCAACCTGGTGTTGATGTTCGGCCTGGCAGTGTTGCTGGTGTACATGGTATTGGCAGCCCAGTTCGAAAGTTTCATCGACCCGTTCGTGATCCTGCTGGCGGTGCCGCTGGCGGTGGTCGGAGCGATGCTGACCCTGTGGCTCGCGCGGATGTCGCTCAACCTGTTCAGCGTGATCGGGATGATCATGCTGGTCGGCCTGGCCACCAAGAACTCGATCCTGCTCGTCGATTTCGCCAACCAGCTGCGGCGGCGCGGCAAATCGATCATCGAGGCAACCACCGAGGCCGGCGCGGTCCGGTTGCGGCCGGTGTTGATGACGGCGATCTCAACGATCTTCGGGGTGATGCCAATCGCGCTCGCGCTCGGGGCCGGCTCGCAAAGCCGGCGTCCGCTCGGCCTGGCGGTGGTCGGGGGCATGGCGTTCTCAACGATGCTGACGTTGTTTGTGGTGCCGGTAGCGCACACGATGTTGATGGAAGCCGCCGCGAAACTGCGGGGATCCGCGCCGCCCACGCCCGCCGGCGATACGGACAAGCCGGCCTCCAGCCCGCCGCTGACGAAGTAACCGCGCGGTGGGAAGTCCTGGGCGCGATTAGCGGAGGAACCGGCTCGCGAGACGTCCGAGCCCGTAGATCAGGATCCAGGCCGGGATGGCAAACACGACGGTGGCGACCAGGGCCGATGAACTCCAGGGCACCAGCCGCGCCTGCATCGGGTACAACAGGATGATGTAGTAACAGGAGAACCGGGTATGGCCAAGGGTGGCGGCCAACGGTTTGTCCTTGCGTCGCAAGCCGAGGATGATGGTGAACACCCCGAGCCCGATGCAGATGGCGGTCACCAGCCAGGGCAGGCTCATGTCGCTGAACAGGTAGGCCAGGTTACTGGCCCGTGACAGGTGCCAGGCCCAGTCCAGCCCGGCCAGCAACATCACCGCGCCGTTGATCACCGCCCGCCCGAAATCCATTCGGCCTTCGTAAATCTCGCCCAGGACCATNNGCACCACCAACAACGTGATGAACTGCGACCAATAAAGCTCGAATACGGACAGCACGACCATCGACCTCCTTGGCGGGCAACCTAGCATATCCGGGGGTGGTCTGGCCAGTGATGTCCGCTGCACCCGCCCGGACTTGGCGCGCCCCGTTGTTGGCCGTATACTGGCAGCGTGGTTTTGGAAATCTGTCAATACGGTCACCCGGTCCTCCGTGAGAAAGGGGCGCCGGTCGCCGAGATCACGCCGGAAATCCGCCAGCTGGCAGCGGACATGATCGAGACCATGTACGCCGCGAACGGGGTCGGCCTGGCCGCCCAGCAGATCGGCCGGGCGCTGACGCTGACGGTAATCGATGTCACCCCGACCGAGATCCCGTGGACCGGCCAGACGACCGACGGCCAGCCGCTTGCCATGCCGCTGGTCCTGGTCAACCCGCGCGTCTCCGCGCCGGCGGGGGACCAGGTCGGCGAGGAAGGATGCCTGAGCATCCCGGAGATCTCGGCGGACATCAAGCGCGCCGAGCAGGTGACGGTAACGGCCAGCGGCCTGCACGGTGAGCCGCTGGAGTTCACCTGCACCGGTTTGTTGGCGCGGGTGGTCCAGCACGAACTCGATCATCTCAACGGGGTGTTGTTCATTGACCGGATGGACGCGGCCACCCGGGTCAGCGTGGCCGGCAAGCTGAAACGGATGCAGAAACAGACCGTGGCCGCCCTGAAAAAACAGAGAGCGGCCGTGAAAGGCTGAACCACGAATCCGACCGGTCAAACGCGTGAGCGGGGATCGGCGGAGCCAACCCGGGCCAACCGCCGCGACCGGCGTTCCAGCAACTGATTTGTCAGCGTCAATCCGATGAACTTTTTCCGCCAGGCAACCGGTCTCTGTTGCAGTTTCCGGGCGTACCGCGCGGTGCGTGACCAGCCGTTTACCACGTCGTTCAAGTACCTGTTGAAACTGGTGGCCCTGCTCAACTTGGTCGTCATCCTGTCCCACCTGCCGGTGGTGCTGGACGCCGTCAACGAGTTCGGGGCGTGGGCCGATGCGAACCTGCCGCCGTTTGCCATCCGCGACGGGCGGGTTGAGACCGAGGTGGAACAACCGTATTACGCCGGCGATGACCGGGTACGGTTCATCCTCGACACGACCGGCGTGGTGACCGACGCCGACTCGGCCGCCGAGCAGGGGATCCTGGTCAAGGCCGAGACCTACGTGTACTGGGTGCGCATGACGAACACCACCGACCAGGTCCGCCAGCTCGAAGCGTCGCTGGAAGGATTCCCAGACGGCGAGGTGAACGGCGGGTATCTCCGGCATTTGATGTACTGGATGTTACCGGTCGGGTTTCCCCTGGCGTACCTGGTCGCGGTGTTACTGGCGCTGTTGATGACCCTGATCCAGGCATACCTGTTCGCGTTGATCGGGTCGTTCATCGAACGCGGTTCCCAGCGGGCGCTGGGCCTGCCGCAGTTGTTGAACGTGGCGCTGCACGCGGCAACACCGGGCGCGGTGATCGTGGCGGTGTACACCGCGTTGCGGCTGGAAGGGATCGATCTCTGGCTGATTTACCTGATCGCGTACGGCGTGTTCCTGGTCGGCGGCACGCATGCCTGCCGCGAAGCCGTCGGGTCGGAGACCTGACCCGGCCGGGTCAGACCGAGAAACTCTCGCCGCAGGAACAGGTCTCGGTCGCGTTCGGGTTGCGGATCTTGAACCCGCCGCCGATCAGCTTGTCCTCGAAATCGATTTCCGAGCCGGTCACGTACAACGCGCTGCGGACGTCGACCAGGACCCGTGTCCCGGCCGATTCGACGAGGATATCCTTGGCGGTGGGAGGCTGGGTCTCGAAATCCATCTTGTATTCCAGGCCGGCACAGCCGCCGCCGACAACTTTCAGCCGCAGCGCTCCCCGGGCGACACCGTCGCGCGCCATCAACCCCTGGACTTTCCGCCCGGCGGCGTCGGTGAGGCGCACCAGTTTCTCGGACCCGATTCGCGGTTGGATTTCGGTGGTCATGATTGGCCGGGGATACCCGGCTCGGTCAACTTACGCAGATCGAAGATCTTGTCCAGTTCTTCGTCGCTGAGACCGGATTTTTCGCGGGCCACGTCGCGGACCGTGCGGCCGCTGGCGTAGGCTTCCTTGGCGATGGCGGCGGCGTTGTCGTAGCCGATGGCGGGGGCGAGCGGGGTGCACATGGCGAGGCTTTGTTCGATGAGCGACTCGCACCGTTCGCGGTCGGGTTCGATGCCGGCCACGCACTGGTCGGCAAAATTGCGCGCGCTGGCCCCGAGCAAATGCACGCTCTCGAGCAACTGCGCCCCGATCAACGGCATGCCGACGTTGAGCTCGAAGAAACTCTGCAGCCCGCCGAGCGTGACGGTCAGGTCGGACCCGATCACCCAGAGCGATACCTGGATCACGCTCTCGGCGATGACCGGGTTGACCTTGCCCGGCATGATCGAGCTGCCCGGCTGGACCGCCGGCAGTTTCAGCTCGCCGATCCCGCAGCGCGGTCCGCTGCCGAGCAGGCGGATGTCGTTGGCGATCTTGGCGAGGCTGACGGCGATGGTTTTCAGGTTGCCACTGGCCGCCACGCAGGCGTCCCGCGTCGCGGCAGCTTCAAAATGATTCGCCGCCTCGGTCAGCGGCGTGCCGAGTTCGTCGGCCAGGCGCTGGATGGTCTTGGCCGGGAACGCGGCGGGGGTGTTCAGCCCGGACCCGACCGCCGTGCCGCCGAGCGGCATCTCGCTGAGGGCGTCCATGGCGCGCCGGGCGCGCTCGATCCCGTGCCCGACTTGGGCGGCGTACCCGCCGAATTCCTGGCCGAGCCGGATCGGCGTGGCGTCCTGGAGATGGGTGCGACCGATCTTGAGCACGTCATCGAACTCGGCGGCCTTGGCAGCCAGCGCGCCCTGGAGATGTTCGAGGCCGGGGATCAGTTCGTCCTGGATCGCCTTGATGGTGGAGAGATGGATCGCGGTCGGGATGACGTCGTTGCTGGACTGGCCCATGTTGACGTGGTCGTTCGGGTGAACCGGCGACTTGTCGCCTTTCTTGCCGCCGAGCAGTTCGTTGGCGCGGTTGGCGATCACCTCGTTGGCGTTCATGTTGGTCGAGGTGCCGGAGCCGGTCTGGAAGATGTCGACGGGGAACTCGGCGTCGAGCTTGCCGTCGACCACCTCGGTGGCGGCGGCGACGATGGCGGCGGCAAGTTTCGGCTCGATCAAACCGAGCTCCTCGTTGACCTGGGCGGCGGCGCGCTTGATCCGGCCCATGGCATGGATGAACCGCGGCGGCAACGGCCAGCCGCTGATCGGGAAATTGGTCACGGCGCGCTGGGTCTGCACGCCGTAGTAAGCGTCCGCCGGTACTTCCAGCGGACCGAGGGAATCTTTTTCGGTACGGGTTTTCATGATGGGTTCCTTAACTTTCAACGTTCAACAAACAACTTTCAACATTTAACAGGCGGTGGCCCACACGCCGCGCGCCGCGGTTAAGCGTGACCGTCTTTTTTCTTCTTCCTGTCCTGGGCGGTCTGGATACTGGTGTAGAAGATACGAATTAGTTCTTCTGTCTCCAATAACAGATGATCAAACTGGGACGGAGGCTTGGCCAATGGAACACGCTGGATCAGCCGAATCCGCCTTCTGGTTTCCCTGAGTTCTTTCAGGCAGAGCTTGAACTTGTGGATAAAATCATTCACGGACTCGGATGCCTGGCTTTCTCCATGGTTCGGCCAACGGGGAGGTCGCTGATCGGATCAGTTGGCCGGCAATGTGCGTCCCTGCCTGGTCTCGCGGCAGACATTGTGTCAGGCGGATGGCTTCGGCGCTGTAATTCAAGAGTCGCTCTTCCAAGTCGAACGGTTGCTTCGCCATTGAACCTTGAGTGTTGAACGTTAAACGTTGGAGGTTGGACGTTGAAGGGTAACGCCGTTACCGCAAACCAAACAGGCTGACCGCCTTGATCGATGCCTCGACCAACGGTCGTTGGTAGATGCCGAGGCCGATGATCGCGACCAGGCAGATCACCAGCGACGCGCGCATCGGGGCGCTGACCGGAATCGGGGTCGGTTCTTGTTCCGCTGCCGGGGCGAGGTAAATGGCCCGCCCGATGTTCAGGTAGAAATACAGCGAGATCACCACCGCGGCGGCGCCGATGGCGGCGAGGACGTAGTAGGCCGGATCGAGCTGGGCACGCTGGATCACGGCGGCAAACAGCTGGAACTTGCCGAAGAACCCGCTCAACGGCGGGATGCCGGCCAGCGACATCAACCCGAGAAACAACGCGACGGCCAAGATCGGCGCCCGCCGGTGCAAGCCGGCCAGGTCCGAAATCTCGTCGCTGCCGGTGGCGTTGGTAATGGCGATGACCGCGAGGAACACGCAGAGATTGGTAAATGCGTACTGGCCGAGATAAAACAACACCGCGCCCGCCCCGAGCGCGTTGGCGGCGGCGACCCCCATCAGCAGGTAACCGGCATGGCCGATCGAGGAATACCCGAGCAACCGCTTGATGTTGCGCTGCGGGATCGCCCCGAGATTCCCGTACAACAACGTGGCCGCCGCCAGCACCAGTAACAGGACCGCCCAGGTGCTTTCCATCGGCATCAACCCGGCATACAACACGCGCAACAACAACGCGAACCCGGCGGCCTTGCTGCCGACGGCGAGGAACGCCGTGACCGGTGTCGGGGCGCCCTGGTAAACGTCCGGTGCCCAGACCTGGAACGGCACACTGGCAATCTTGAACCCGAGCCCGGCCAGCACCATCAACATGCCGAACGTGAACGCCAGCGACGGTGCCGCACCGGGCGCGGCGAGCCGGGCCTGGAGCACATCGAAATTGGTGGTGCCGGTGGTGCCGAAGATGTAGGCGATCCCGTACACCGTGAACCCGCTGGAGAGCGCGCCGAGGATGAGATACTTGGTACCGGCCTCGAGCGACGGCAGCTGGCGGCGCAGGTAACTGGCCAGGATGTAAAACGTGATCGTGACCAGTTCCAGCCCGACNNCACGTAGAACTCGACTTGCCCGGTCTCGATTCGGCGGGAAAACTCCGCGCCCATCACCAGCACAAGCGCGGTAGCGATCAGGAACAATCGCTTGAAGAACAAGGCGAACGGGTCCAGGCGGTACATGCCGCCAAACAACGCGTCGTCCAGCGGCCGCAACGACAGGCTGTACAACAACAACACACCGACCAGGCATCCGAGGACCACCCCGAGCCGACGCGGATCGCGGGTGGGGCGAAACGCGTCCACCAGCAACGTCGTGACGGCGAGCACGGCCAGGATACACTCGAGCTGGGTCCCGTACAGGTTCATGGATGCGCCACACCTCCCCGGTCACGAACGTCGCCGGTCGCCACTTCCACGGTGGTCACGGTCGTCCTGGTCGGCTGACCGTGCAGGATCTGTTGCTCGACGCTGGGCTTGATGATGTCGGTCAACAACCGCGGACAGAACCCGACGACCAACAACACCGCGATCAACATCGCGTACGGGAATCGTCGGCGCAGGTCCACCGCGTCCTCGAGCATGTCCCATTTCTTGTCGAACGGCCCGAAGAAACTGGTCCGCACCGCCCAGAGCAGGTAGGTGGCGGTGACCACGAT
>JABAHR010000169.1_pt4 | contig 15137 bp, 16 predicted proteins | sample 7062101 | NCBI WGS metagenome assembly JABAHR01 (sample SAMN14534553, study PRJNA622989) | marine sediment metagenome | biome: marine biome [ENVO:00000428]; feature: marine pelagic biome [ENVO:01000023]; material: deep marine sediment [ENVO:00002113] | place: India: Gulf of Kutch | collected... | reverse complement strand
GCACGCTGTTCGGGCTCACCCCGGAGGAAGCGCTGGCCGGCGTCACGCGCAACGCGGCGCGCGCGCTGGGTGTCGACGACTGGGTGGGCACGCTCGAGCCGGGCAAGGCCGCCGACTTCGTGGTGTGGGACGCGCAAACGCCGGCCGAGCTCGCCTACCGCATCGGCTTCAATCCCTGTCGCGAGGTGGTCAAGGACGGCGACGTGGTACACGGCGGCCACTGACGCGCGCGTTGCGCCCCGAGCGGCGCTGGGCCCCACGGCTCAGCGCGCCCGCTCCTCGGCCCAGGCGATGACTGCCGCCAACAGGGTGCGCAGCGTCGGCCGCACGGTCGCCGCCCGATCCTCCCGGTAGCGGAACGGATGCGTCTCCTCCATGTAGGTAATCTGCGCCTGCTCGAGCTGCAGGGCGTGGATACCCGCGGCAGGATCACCGTAGCGACGTGTGATGTAGCCGCCCTTGAAGCGCCCGTTGACCGCGCAGGTGAACCCGGCGGCCGCTTCGAGCACCGCCCGGCAACGCGCCTCGAGCGATGCGTCGCTGCTCGCGCCGTCGGCCGTCCCCAGATTGAAATCCGGCAGCCGGCCATCGAAGAAACGCGGCACCCGCGAACGGATGCTGTGCGCCTCGAACAGCACCGCGACGCCGTGGCGGCTCCGAATGCCGTCGAGGGCGAGGCGAAGACGCTCGTGGTAAGGCCGCCAGTAGCGCTCCCGTCGGCGGGCTACCTCGTCCTCGTCGGGCGCTTGCCCGTCGCGGTAGATCGGTTCGTCGTCGAAGGTGCGCAGCGGACACAGCTCGGTGTTGCTCGCGCCCGGATACAGCGGAGCATCGTCGGGAGGTCGGTTCAGATCGACGACGTAGCGCGAGCATACCGGTTTGATGACGCCGGCGCCGAGCTGCAGCGCGAAATCGTACAGCCTCGCCACGTGCCAGTCGGTGTCCGGTACCCGCAACGCCGCCGCCGTCATGCGCTCGGCGATGTCGGCCGGGAGGTAGGTGCCGTCGTGGGGCATGCTGACGAGCACCGGCGTCGGTCCCTCGGTGAGTTCGTAGAGCTTCATGGCTTGGCACAACGCGACGACGTCGACCGCGGCCACCTTAGCACAGACCGCCCGCGTCGCCGCGCAGCGCGCCCGGAAGCGGACGCGCCCGGCCGCGACGTGCCTCAGCAACCGTTCGGCAGCGCGGTGGCGCGGTTCGGGCGCCGTGCCGCAGCGATCCCCAACGCGACGACGATCGACGCCAGGAGCAGGAGGCGGAACAGGACCGTCCCCGGGCCATCGTGCAGCCAGGCGTAGGCCTCGGCGGAGGTGCTCATTGCCGCCAGACGCGTCACGTTCAAGCACACGACGGCGCCTGCGGCAAGCGCCAGGATCCCACAAGCCCGTCCGCCCGACCCGAGGCGCAGCAGCCCCATGGCCGCGCCGAGCGCGCCGACTACGCTCAGCAGGGGCCAGATCGAGCTGCATGCGCTGATCAGCCGCAGCGACACGCCGCTCTCCACCCAGAGCACCGTCTCACGCACGGCCACCGGGCGGCCCGAGAGCTCGATGAGCGCGGCGACGAGCGTCGCGTCGACGCCCAGCGCAAACGACACCAGCTCCGGGAGTCGGCCGGCGGTCAGGGCGACGTGCAGTCCCAGGGCAGCCAGTCCGATCAGCGTAGCCGCCTTCCCCGCGGGCGCTGTGCCGCGTAACGCGCTCCACAGCCCCATGCCGAGCAAGGCCGAAACCCAGAACGCCACGGGTACCGCCGCACCCGCCGTCAGGGCCGTCAGCGTCACGATGCCGCGGTCGAGCCGGGCGCTCCGAATCATGTCGCGCAGCCACGCGCCGAAGCCCGCGATCAGCGCCAGCGCGACGAGCCGGCTCGGACCGATCACCTCCAGCCATGCGGCCGGCCACTGCCCGGCCGCCAGCAAGGCAGCGGCAATGGCCGCCGCCAAACCACACACCGACGCATCGCCGGCGAGCGTGGTAAACGCCCAGCTCTGGGGCCGATGCCCGCTCATGCGGGAACAGCGGCACGCTGCAATCGATGGCGGCGCGACGGCTGCCGCGGGCGTGCCCGGTCAGCGGTCATGGTCCCCGCCCCGCCGCCGTGTCCCGCGTCGCTTAACGAGCCATACACCACCCGCGCCGGCCACCACCACCAGCAGCTCCCACAGCGCCACACCCACCGCTGGCAGCGGCGCGGCCGCCGCTTCGCTGACGACGGTCGCCTCCACATTGGGGCACAGCTGGAGGAAAGACGCCTCACAGTTCGCACTGTCGTAAGCGGTGCTGGTCTGCGCGTGGACCGCGGGCGCCAGCAGCAGCGCGCCGGCCAGGGTGGCTGCCATGACGCTCGGGCGCCAGCGCGAGCCGCCGTGCTGACGGCGAACCCTCACCGCGGGCCGACCGACGTCGCGCGGCGGAACGCATGGTGCGTGGCTTTGGCTCGCGTGCACGTCAGTCGCTCTCCGTCAGGAACTTGAGCTGCACGAACGGCTGCAGACTGCTCACCACGAGCTCGAAGCTCGGCTTGACCGCATTGACGACATCGTTCCAGTCGCCCAGGGCATTCTGCGGCACGTAGACGATGTCGCCGGCGAGCAGCGGGAAGTCGGGGGAAGCGCCGGCGACGATCCGCTCGGCGTCCACCGTGATGAACTCACCCGCGACGGGGGAGAGAGAGCGGATGACGCGCACCTGCTCGAGGCGTGCGCTACCGCGGCGCTCGCCATCCGCGCGGGCAATGACCTCCAGCAAGCCTACGCCGTCATTGCCGTACGGCATCGTCCCCGGCTTGTTCACGGCGCCGAGCACGATGATCTTCTGATCGTCGAGGTTCGGCACGTATATTGTGTCGCCCGCTTCGAGCCACAGGTTCTGATCGGCGCGCCCTTCCTTGAGCAAGCCGTTGATGTCCACAGGGACGAGAGCGTCGTCGCGCAGCAGCCGGGCACCGCGGAGGAACGCGCGTTCACTCAGCCCCTTCCCGTGGCCGAGTGCCTGAACGATGTTCGTCGGGCGGTCGAGGTACACCACGCCCGGGTCGTTGAACTCGCCGAGCAAATACAGCGGACGGCTGCCGAAATTCTCGACCAGGGCGACCACCCACGGATTGTTGAACTCCCGGGCAAATGCTGCTTTGAGCTGCCCTTGGATCTCAGTGGTCGTCTTGCCGGCGACGAGCGCCCGCTCCACGATGGGAAGCTGAATGTAGCCATCGGCGTCGACCGGCACCCGCAGGTCGCTCATACCCGGCTCACCGAAGACATTGACGGCCAGCGTGTCGCCGGGACCGACGCGGTATTGCGGCTCGGGTTCCCCCTTGGCCGCGGTACGAACGCGGACGCGCTCCACCGCCTGCGTTGCCGGGTGCGCGGCGGCGCTGGGCTCGCCCACGCGCTCGGTCGACACGGCCGCCGTCCCCGCGGAGAGCGCCGGCCCGCTCGAGGCACATCCGCCGAGGACCACAACGGCCAACAGGGCCGTGGCGGCCAGCGCCGCCCGCCGGGGCGCCGGCCGCAAGCGCATCAGCGCCTTGCGCGATACGTACATCGCAGTGATCAGCACGATCAACACGTCGTAGACGGCCGAGCGGTTTTCGAGATAGTGGCGCTCGGCCTCGAAGCGCATGCGCCAGTCGTCGACGACCCGCGCGGGGTCCGCGCTCTCCAGAACGCACACCTGTCCGAGATTGGTGAGACCGGGCCTGACGCTCAGTCGCCGCTCGAAGCCCTCGATCTCCCCCTCGAGCTCCTGTTGCAACGCAATGGCGATGGGCCTGGGCCCGACGAGCGCCATGTCCCCCCGCACGACATTCCACAGCTGCGGTAACTCGTCGAGCTTGAGATCGCGAAGGACCCGGCCCACGCCGGTGACCTCGGGATGAGAGGCGCGCACGCTGCGGGCGAGCTCGACCTCGCGATCGGCGCCCTGTCGCATCGATCTGATCTTATACGCCGTGAATGGCTTGCCGTGCAGTCCGGGTCGCTCTTGACGGTAAATGAACGGACCGGGCGAGGTGAGTTTCACCGCGGCAAAGATCAAGGGCACGAGCGGCATGACGACCAGCAGGCCGACCGCCGCCAGAAAGCGCTGCGTCGCGTACCACAGTGCGGCGGAGAACGCGCCTTTGAGCTCGACGGCGTCGCCGCGGCGCGGCGACGTAAAGCGTGAGAGTGAATCGTGCATCGCTGACTTCCTCGTGTCGCAACAGAACGCTTCGCGCACCGCTGTGCGGCCCGCCGCCGGTCGTGTCCCGAGCGGCGACGCTGCCGGTGCGCCGTCTTGCCAGGCGAGGCGCTCACATGCGGTGGTGACGTTTACGGCCACTATCTTGCAAGGCACGTGCCAGATCCGACGTCACGCTCGGGCACCGGCGTTATTGCGTCGTCATGGCGGCAATCGTTTGCAATATGACGCTGCCGTTGCAATTTGCGACGCGTCGGTGGCCACGGCTTCGACCGGCGAGGCCTACCGGCGGCAAGCAGACAGGTTGGGCGGGCGTTCGAGCGGTGTGGCACGGTTATTGCTCAATAGCCGGCATGATCACGCGACACGAGCAGACGCTGACCCTGTTCGGGGCCAGCCCCGACACCGGGAACCAGGGCGTGACCGCGCTGTGCTACGCCGTACTGCACGGTCTCGCGCAACGCGACATGGGCGCCGTAACCGTTTTCGACCATGGCCGGGGTCGGCGTCGCGACCGCGTCGAACTCGACCGGCGCAAGATCGACTTCGACCGGCTCGGTGCCATCAACGGACGCCGCTACTACCGCACCGAGAATCTGTGGCACATGCGCGCGACGGCGCGAGCGGGGGGTCTGTGGAGCCGGAGCGCCCGCGCCGTGTGCCGCGCACGAGCCGTGCTCGACGTCAGCGGCGGGGACAGCTTCACCGAGCTCTACGGACCCAGCCGGTTTCAGACGGTGACCCTCCCCAAGCGCATCGCCCTCGCTGTCGGCCGACCCTTGGTGCTGTTGCCCCAGACCTATGGACCGTTTCACACCGCGGCGGCCCGGGAGACGGCCCGCGCGATCGTGCGCGGCGCCACCGCCGCCTGGGCCCGTGATGAGGCGAGCTTCGCACAGCTGCGCGAGCTGCTTGGCGAGAGCTACGACCCGGCCCGTCATCACTGTGGGGTGGACATGGCCTTCGGGCTGCCCGCGACGCGCCCGCGAGGACCGCTGTCCGCCACGCTGGAACGCTGGCTGGGCGAGCAGCCGCGAATGCTCCCCATCGTCGGCTTCAACGTCAGCGGCCTGCTCTACGACGACCCCGCTGCCGGCGCTTCACGCTTTGCGCTTCGCGCCAACTACCGGACGGCGATACTCGGCGCGTTGCGTACGCTGCTGGCATCGACCAACGCGCGTATCGTCCTCGTCCCGCACGTCGTTGTCGGTCGCCGGAACAGCGAGTGCGACCTCGCCGCCTGCGCCTCGGTGCGAGACCAGCTCCGGACGCGACGCGGAGCGGGTGATCCTGCTCGACGGCCGCTACAACGCCGCAGAGCTCAAGTGGATCATCGGTCGCTGTGACTGGTTCTGCGGCACGCGGATGCACGCCGCGATTGCCGGACTGTCCTCGGGTGTGCCCACCTTGGCGCTCGCCTACAGCATGAAGACCCAGGGCGTTTTCGAGAGCTGCAACCAGGGCCGGCAGGTGGTGGACCTGCGTCACTGCGACAGCGCTGAGCTGAGCGATCGCATCCATCGCAGCTGGCGCGGTCGCCATGACACACGCCGGGCGCTGGCCGCCGCGCTGCCCGGGGTCAAAGCGCGGGCCGCCCGGCAGATGGACGCCATCGCCGCCGTTGCCTGCGCGAAGCACGGCCGCGCCAGAGACAGCTCATGCGCCGTCTGATCAAGAACGGCGCCCTGCTCGTCACCTGCAACCAGGTCATCGCCGAAGGTGCGGTGCTGCTGCGCAACATCGTGCTGGCGCGCGCGCTCGGGCCGGAGCAGATGGGTCTGGCGATTGCCCTGGCCATCGCGCTGCGCTGTCTGGAGATGGTGAGCTACCTGGCTGCAGACCGTCTGCTCGTTCAGGCGCGGGATGGCAACGCGCCGTTGTTCCAGGCCAACGCTCACGGCCTCGAGGTGGCCCGCGGCCTGCTCTCCGGCGTCGTGCTGGCCGCGCTCGCCTACCCGGCCGCCATCGCCATCGGGCATCCCGAGACGGCATGGGCATTCGCGGCCCTCGGTCTGGCCCCCGCGCTGCGCGGCTTCACCCACCTCGACTATCGACGCCTGCAGCGGCGGCTGCGATTCGGCCCGACGCTGAAGGTCGAGAGCATCGCCAATGTCGCCGGCACGGCAGCCGTGTGGCCGGCGCTGCAGTGGTCGGGCGATTTCTCCGCGCTGCTCTGGGTGAGCCTCGTGCACGCGTCGGCCCACGTGTTGATGTCGCACGCCGTGGCTCGACGCGCCTATCGGCTGCGCTTCGACCGTCTCTATCTCGGGCGCATGCTTCGCTTTGGCTGGCCGATACTGCTCAACAGCCTGCTCATGTTCGGCGTCTTTCAGGGCGACCGGCTCATCGTGGCGCTGTCGGTGTCACCGGCGGAGCTCGGACGCTACGCGCTCGCCCTGCAGCTCGGGCTGCTCCCCACGCTGGTCGTCGCGCGCGCCAGCCTCGCGCTTCTGCTGCCGCTGCTCGCGCGGGTGCAGGATGCGCCGGTCGCGTTCGAGCAGCGCTACCGGCGATCGCTGGCGCTGCTGGTGATCGCCGCCATCGCATTCGTCGTCGGCTACGCCGCGGGCGGCAATCTACTGGTGACGACGCTGTTCGGGGACGCATTCCTCGTCGCGCCCGCGGTCATGTCGTGGCTCGGATGCGCCCTGGCCGTGCGCATCGTTCGCATCGCGCCGGGCACGGCCACGCTGGCCCTCGGGGACAGTCGCACATTGATGCACGCCAATCTCTGGCGCATCGGCGGACTCGTCCTGGCGGCCTGGGCAGGGATCGCCGGGCTGGGCCTGTCGGTCATCGCGGCCGCCGCTGCGGCGGGCGAGCTCGCGGCGCTGGCGGCGGGCGTATGGCTGTTGTGGCGCCGCCACGGCATCGCCACACCGCTGCCAACCGTGCTCTCGGCCCTCCTCATCGTCGGCGTCGCCGCAGCGTGGCCGTGGTTGGCACCGCTGGCGGCCGCCCAGACGGCGGGCGCCCTTGCCGTCGCCCTTATCGTCGCCGGGTTGCTGGCACGGGCGCACCCGCGCTCCGCACAGGGCACTCGGCTGGGAGCACCTCAGTGAAGCGAGAGATCGGCAACGTCGAAGACGTCGCGGCCCGCCATCTGTGCATGGGCTGCGGCGCGTGCGCAGGTCTCTATCCCGAGCACATCGAGATGGTCGAGACGGACGCCCATGGACGCCGTCCGCGGTGCCTGACCAGTGCTGCGAAACGGGGTCCGATCGCGGCGGAGACACTGCGTGTGTGTCCCGGCGCCGAGACGCAGTACCGGCGGCAGGACGCCTGCACGGGCGCGGATGCCGCGCTGTTCGACGACTGGGGCCCCGTTCTGGAGGTCTGGGAAGGGCATGCCGCCGACGGTGAGCTGCGTTTCCGGGGCTCGAGCGGGGGGCTGGTGACCGCGCTGGCGCTGTACTGCATCGAGCGCGGCGGCATGGGCGGCGCGCTGCACGTGAAGGCACGCGAGGACATTCCGTTCCTCAACGAATCCACGATCAGCACCGACAGAGCGGCGCTGACGGCAGGCGCGGGCTCACGCTACGGCCCCGCCAGCCCCTGCGATCGCCTGACGGACATCGAGACCGCCTCCGAGCCTGTCGTGTTCATCGGCAAGCCGTGTGATGTCGCGGCGGCGTCGCGCGCGACCCGTACGCGGCCGCTGCTGCGCGAGAAGATCGGCCTCACTATCGGCATCTTCTGTGCCGGGGTGCCGTCGCTCGCCGCAACATTCGACCTGATGCGACATCTGGGGGCAAGCGACCCGGCCCGTGTCCGCGNNGTCCGCGAGCTGCGCTATCGGGGCCGCGGCTGGCCGGGTCGCATGGCGGTCGTCGCCGCCGAGTCCGACGGCGGCACCCACAGCGCCTCGGTCAGCTACGAGGTGGGGTGGGGTGACATACTGCAGAAAAAGCGACAGTGGCGCTGCCACGTCTGCGCCGACCACACCGGCGAGCTGGCCGACCTCTCGGTGGGCGACCCCTGGTACCGAGCAACCGCGCCGGACGATCCGGGCGAATCGCTGCTCGTGGTGCGAACCGAGCGCGGACGGCGCATCCTCCGCGCGGCCATCGCCGCCGGCTACGTGCACGTCGAGCAGCGCGCCTTCTCGACGCTGCCACGTTCGCAGCCGAACCTGCTGCGGACGCGCGGCTCGATGTGGGGTCGGCTGCTGACACTGCGGCTGTTCGGCGCGGCATCCCCTCGCTACCCCGGTCTACGGCTGTTCCGCGTCTGGCGTGCACGGCTGAGCTGGCGCGAGAAGGCGCAGTCGTTCTACGGCACGGCGCTGCGCGTCGTCCGCAAGCGCCTTGTCGCCGCCGAGCGCTGGCGGCCGCTGGCAGCCGCGACCGTCACGCCGATTGAGCGTCCAGCCGTCCGGCGCATTGCCCCCTGAACGAACGGCGCCCGTCGACTCGCCGTGACCGCTTCCCGACGCAGCGCCCGGCCGGCCCCTCGCGCGATGGGCATCCGCGACGCCGTGCAGCTTCTTCCCTGGCCCGTGACCGCGTTGCTGATCGCGCTGGCGCTGCCGACGGAGACGTCCATCTACGTCGGTTCCCTGCGGCTGTCCCCGTATCGCATGGTTCTCATCATCACCCTTATTCCATCGCTGACGCGGCTGCTGAGCCAGCGAGCTGGCCGCCTGCAGGACGTCGACATGATGATGCTCGGGCACAACGGCTGGGTGCTGATCGCCTTTCTCGCCAACGAGGGCGTCGGGCAAGGGCTCGAGTCGGGCGGCATCTACATCGTCGAATCGCTCGGCGCTTACCTGGTTGGCCGATGTTGGATCCGAACGCGCGAGGACTTCGAGGCCTTGTGCCGACTCGTGGTGTTCATGATTGGCGCCATGGTGGTCTTCACGCTGCCCGAGGCGCTCACCGGCTACCATTTCATCCGCGAGGCCTTCCGCGCGATTCTCGGCGGTGCCGGCCTTCCGTACATCGAGCCGCGACTCGGGCTCACGCGCGCCTTCGGCTCCTTCGATCACCCGATCCTCTACGGCACGTTCTGCGCGACGGCCTTTGCCGCGGCGTACTACGTGGTCTGCGCGGCGCAGCTGCGGCCGAAGCAGATCGGCACGATGGGGGTGATCGGGCTCGCCACCTTTCTGTCACTGTCGTCCGGGGCGCTGGTCGCGATGGGCATTCAAGCGCTACTCGTCGGCTGGGACCGCATCACGCGCGGCATGGCCGGTCGCTGGATGATTCTCGGGGGCCTGTTCGCCGCCGGCTGGGTAATGCTGAGCCTGTTGTCGAATCGATCGCCCATTAAGGTCTTCATTACCTACATGACCTTCAGCGCCCACAGCGCCTACAACCGCATCCTGATCTGGGAGTTCGGTACCCAGGAGGTGGCGCGCCATCCGCTGTTCGGCATCGGCTTTTCCGACTGGGCGCGCCCCGAATGGATGCACAGCAACAGCATGGACAACTTCTGGCTGGTCACTGCCGTCCGCTACGGCCTGCCCGCCCTGATACTGCTGCTGGCCGCAGTGCTCGGGACCATGTACCGACTCGGCCGCATGCGCCGCATCGACGCCGCCGTCGGACGCTGTCGCTCCGCGTGGATCATCGGCGTCGCCGGAATCGGCATCGCCGGTGTGACGGTGCACTTCTGGAACTCGCTGTTCGGTCTCTTCATGTTCCTGCTCGGGACCGGCATATGGCTGCTCGATGCGCCCACCCGCGCGGCTCGGCGTCGTCCCGCAGCGCCGGCACCGAGCGCCTGGGCCGCGGCGGGTCGATGAGCATCCGCGGTCGCCGACAGCGGCGGCCATCTCAACGGTTGGCAGGGCGAAGGGGTGTGCGCCATCGCCTCCTCGGCATTGCTGATCGGCAGGACGTTTCGACTTGCGCTGGAACTCGACGCCGTCGGCCACTTCGCGCTACCGGGGCACTCCTTCGGCTGCGCACCGCAGGCGAAGCGGGGCGGGCGCCTCGCCTGCGCGCTCATCGCCGCGCTGGTGCCAGAGCTGGCATCGCTGCCGCCCGATAGCGGTCACAGTCCGCTGCAGCTGACGCGCGGGGGCCCGGCCGAGATCGCCCGCCGTGGCTACACGCTCGCCTGCAAGCTCCCACGCCGCCCGACTTCCACCCGGCCGAGCGCGTCGGCGCAGTGCTTCGCAATTTGCGAAGAAATGCGCAACGCGCCGGCGCTGACTTAACACCGATCGCTCCCGATACACCGACGCGGCGCGGCGCGGCGCCCGGCCCGGCGGATGAGCGCGGCGCGTACACGCCAGCAGGGGATGCTTGGCACGCACCTTGCATTATCACCTTGCACGTAAGGCGACAGCACAACGGCTACAGGACATGCGTCTCTCAATCGTCATCGTCAACTGGAATGAACGCGACATGCTGCGCGACTGCCTGACCTCGGTCGCCCGCGCCCTAGAGCCTACGCTCGACGAGATGATCGTCGTCGACAACGGTTCTCACGACGGCTCCGCGGACATGGTCGCCGAGGCATTTCCAAGCGTGCGCCTCGTGCGCAACCCCGACAATCGCGGCTTCGCCGCCGCGAACAATCAGGGTCTGGCGCTCGCCCGCGGTCGTTACGCGCTGCTCCTCAACAACGACACGCTGGTCCATGGGGACGTCCTGACTCGCTCGTGCGGCTATCTCGATGCGCATTGCGACGTGGCCGTGGTCGGCTGCCGCGTGTTGAACGGCGATGGCAGCCTGCAACCGACCTGCAGTCAGTACCCCAGCTTTCTGAATCTGTTGCTGCTGACGTCGGGGCTGTGGAAGTTGGGTTGGCCGCGCCTGCTCGGCCGCTACCAGATTGCGCACTGGAACCGGGACGACGAGCGCGACGTCGACACCGTCTCGGGCTGCTACATGGTGGTGCGCGCCAGCGCCATCGACGAGGTGGGTGTTCTCGACGAGCGTTTCTTCTTCTTCGGCGAGGAGACGGACTGGTGCAAGCGTTTCCGCGACGCCGGCTGGGGAGTGCGTTTCGCCCCGGTCGGTCACATCACCCACTTCGGCAGTGTCAGCGCCCGCCGGCACAACCACCAGCGCGACGTCATGCTCAGCAGGGCCATGGTCCGGTTGCATCGTAAACACGGCGGCTGGCCGTCGGCGGCCAGCGTCTGGACGCTGCTGCTGACCTTCAACGCGAGCCGCGCGGCATTCTGGGCGCTGCGCAGCGTTTTCTCGCGCCGCAGCGAGGTGCACCAGCGCTGCCGCCATTTCATCGGTGTCGTGCGCGAATTCGCTTCCGTGTGGCCGACACCGCCTAGGACACGGTCATGAGCGCGCCCGATTCGCTACGCGTCTTGGCCCTGGCACCGGACTGCGACGGCACCGACGTCGGCGAGGCGTGGTGCGCGCACCAATGGGTGGCCGGGCTGGCCGAACGACACCACGTCACGCTGCTGACCCTGCGCAAGCGCGGTCGAGTTCCCCCCTCTCAGCAGCTGCGCGGCGTCGAAGTCGTCGAGTGGGATGATCTGCCACTGACGCGCCATTACGAGCGCCTCAACAGCATGCTGAAACCCGGCTATCTTCGCTACTATGCCAGCGCACGGCGCTGGCTGCGTGCCGGACTCGCCGCCGGCCGACGCTTCGACGTTGCCCACCAGTTCACTCCTATTGCCTTGCGCTATCCGAGCCCGGCAGCCGGGCTGGGTATTCCTCTCGTCGTGGGACCGCTCGCCGGCAGTCTCGAGACACCGAGCGCCTTTCGGCGCGAATGCGGGAATGCCCCGTGGTACACCCACCTGCGGCGCCTCGACGGGTTCCGACTGCGGCGCGACCCGTTGCTGCGTCACACGTTCACGGACGCCCACGTGGTGATCGGTGTCGCCCCCTACGTTCGCTCGCTGCTCGCCGATATGCGGATTAGGCGTTTCGAGGTCATGAGCGAGCTCGGTGTTCACGACCTGCCCCGCCGACGCGAACACCGTCGGTCGCAGTCGGGCCTGCGACTCGCCCACGTCGGCCGGGTCGTCCGAACCAAGGGACTACGCGATGCGGTGCGCGCCGTCGGTGCGCTGCGCGACCTCCCCGGCATCACCCTGGAGTCCGCCGGCGACGGCGAAGACCTGCAGGCGTGTCGCCGAGAGGCGCGCGAGCTCGGCGTTGCCGATCGCATCGTCTTTCACGGCCGTATTCCGCGCCAACGCGTCGACGACATCTACCAACGGGCGGACGCTTTTATCTTTCCGAGCTTTCGGGAACCGAGCGGGGGCGTGGTTTTCGAGTCACTGCGTCAGGGACTGCCCGTCATCACCAGCGACTGCGGCGGTCCCGCGTACGTCGTCGACGACTCATGCGGCATTCGCGTGCCGGCGCGCACACCGGAGGACTTCGCGAAGCACCTCGCCGAGGCGATCGCGCGTCTCGCGCGCAGCCCACAGCTGCTCGGCCGTTTGAGTGACGGTGCTCGGGCGAGGATGGAGGCCATTGGTTTGTGGCCCAGAAAGGTAGCGTGGCTTTCCGATCTGTATCGCGATGCGATTTCGGCACATTCAACCGTTGAGATCAGACAATGACTTCGCCATACCCAAGACCTCGCCGCGTGCTGGCCGTTGCCTCCGGAGGTGGACATTGGATACAGCTGCTGCGGCTGCGCCCCGCCTTCGCGGGTCTGCGCGTGAGCTACGCCACCGTCGATGCGTCCCATCGGCGTGACGTCGACCCCGCCCCGTTCTTCCGCATCCCGGACGCCAACCGCTCCCAGAAGCTGCGCCTGCTGCTGTTGCTCGTGCGTCTAGGGTGGATCGTGGTCAGGGTGCGCCCGCATGCGATCGTGACGACCGGAGCAGCCCCCGGCTATCTCGCGATTCGCATCGGCAGGATGATCGGCGCCCGGACGCTGTTTCTGGACAGCATGGCCAACGCGGAGAAGCTCTCGCTTTCCGCCCACCTCGCAGAGCGGCACGCCGATCTGCTGCTCACGCAGTGGCCACACCTGGCGAAGCGCGAGGGTCCTCACTACCGGGGCTCCGTCGTCTGACGTCGTCCCCACCTTATTCTTTCGCAAGCGTAGCCACGGAGACCGACATGATCTTTCTCACTGTAGGGACGCAGCTTCCGTTCGACCGGCTCGTTGCAGCGGTGGACGGCTGGGCAGCCCACGGTAAACGAGGCGAGGTCGTAGCCCAGATCGGCGAAACCCGCCTGAGCCCTGCCCACCTTCGGTGGACACGCTTCATGGACGCCCAGCAATTCGGGGAGCACTTCCGCAGCGCCGGCGCCATCGTCGCGCACGCCGGCATGGGCACCATCCTCACGGCACTGGACCTCGGCAAGCCCGTCGTCATCGTGCCGAGGCTGGCCGACCGCGGCGAGCATCGCAACGACCACCAGCTGGCGACGATCGAGCAGATGCGTCGCTTCCCCCTCGTGCGTCCCGTCTTCGACGTAGCAGAGCTCGGCGCCGTGCTCGACGACCTGCGGAGCGCGCCTCGCGGCGCCGCACCGGCTGGCGGCGTGTCTTCAGCGCTGCTCGAGACCATTCGTAGCTTTGTCATCAGCGATCCGACGAGCCCATGGCCGCGCACGGCGTAATCGCAGCGACACGGGCGCGAGCCCCCGACCCCGCTGCCACCTCACCGGTGCCGGCGGAGCTGCGGCGCTCGCCCGCGGCCGCACCGCTGGCGGCGCTCTACCGGGCCGGACGGGTGCTCAAATCCCATCGCATCATGCAAAGCGTTCTGCGGGCAATTCTCAAGCTCGAAGGCGGCGAGTTCTTCTCGGAAACGGCCAGACACCTCATGCGCGAGTGGCACGGGCTGGACATCGGCGCCTACAGCTACGGCTGCTTCGACGTCACCCGCTTCCCCGGCGGCGCACGCATCGGGCGCTATGTTTCCGTCGCCCACAGCGTGCGCAGCTACCGCCGCAACCATCCTCTGCAGCACCTCTCCACCCATCCGTTCTTCTACGGCGAGCAGTTCAGCGCCTCACCCGAGCGTCGCGTGCAACACAACGCGCTCCTGATCGACCACGATGTGTGGATCGCCGCGCACGCCGTCATTCTGCCCGGCTGTCGGCGCATCGGCCTGGGCGCCGTCGTCGGCGCCGGCGCGGTGGTCACTCGCGACGTAGCGCCTTTCACCGTCGTCGCCGGCAATCCGGCGCGCGTGATTCGCAAGCGGTTCGATACGGCGACGGTGGCACGGATTCTGCATTCTCAATGGTGGAAATGCTCGTACCGGGATCTGCAGCGCAACATCGGCGAATGGGAGAGCGAACTTTTCGCCGACCGGGGGATCGACCATCCATGACCACACACCGCACGCCAACCCCGACCCGGGCATGTCGCGCGTCGATCATCATTCCGGCGTACAACGAAGAACGGGTGATAGGGCGTTGTCTGCGCGCCCTTCTCGACGGCGCCGACCCCGGCGAGTTCGACATCGTCGTCGTGTGCAACGGCTGCAGCGACGACACTGCCGCCGTGGCGCGCCGGGCGGGACCCGACGTGCGCGTGTTTACCGTCGCCGAGGCGTCGAAGACGGTTGCATTGAACTTCGGTGACCGTATGGCGCGGACGTTTCCGCGCGTCTACCTCGACGCCGACCTGGAGGTGACCGGCAACGCCGTACGGGCGCTGATTACCGGCCTCGAGGACGGCCGGCAGCTCGCGGCCGTCGGCTTCATGGACGTCGACCTGCGCGCGCGGCCCTGGCGGGTGCGACGCTTCTACGCGCTGTGGCTGCTGCACCCCTATCTCAGCCAGGGAAAATTTGGCGGTGTCTATGCGCTGACCCGGGAAGGCTGCCTGCGGCGCGGGGCCTATCCCGCAGTCATCGCCGACGACGCGTTCGTGCGCGATTGCTTTGCCGCCGACGAATGCGCCGTCGTGCCCGGCTGCCGGTTCCGCGTGTTCCCGCCGCGCACACTGGGAGACATCACCCGAATTCGCTCGCGGGTCTACCTCGGCAATCTCCAGCTTCGCGACCGGGCCGGCCACCGGTCGCACGCCCCCCGAGGTGCGGTG
>JABAHR010002126.1_pt2 | contig 15148 bp, 14 predicted proteins | sample 7062101 | NCBI WGS metagenome assembly JABAHR01 (sample SAMN14534553, study PRJNA622989) | marine sediment metagenome | biome: marine biome [ENVO:00000428]; feature: marine pelagic biome [ENVO:01000023]; material: deep marine sediment [ENVO:00002113] | place: India: Gulf of Kutch | collected... | reverse complement strand
GCCCTGGTCATCGAGACCGTCGATAACGTCTCTGAAATCACCCCGTTTCTCGCCAGCGGCCGTGCGCACATGGCCGCAGCGGGGCTGTCGAGTACGGAGTCGCGCCGCGAACACCTGAATTTCGGGCACCCGTACAACTCGGTCGACATGCACTTGATCTACAAGCTCGGCACGGGCAAGCCGAGGGACATCGAGGAAGTTATCGGCCGCCCGGTGGAGGTCGTCGCCGGCAGCAGCCACTCCGAGATGATGCGCTCGCTCAGCGTGCATTATCCGGACCTAGCGTGGACGGAGAATGCGGATGACGAAGTCGCGGACCTCTTGAAAAAGGTTGCGCTGGGCGAAGTCGACTTTACGATTGCCGACAGCACGGAATTCGGTATCCAGCGTCATTTCTACCCGGACCTGCGCGTGGCGATCGACCTGAAGATCGCCGACCCGATCGCCTGGGCATTTCCGAAAGAAGAAGACCTGAGCCTGCTCGAACGAGCTGACGAATACATCATCAGTACTGACCGGTCCGGTATCCTCGCCCAGGTCAACGATCGTTACTTCGGACATACCGAGAAATTCGACTACGTCGGCACCCGTGCTTTCATCCGCCACTTCGAGACCCGGCTGCCGCGCTATCGACAGATGTTCGAGGAAGCAGGCAATGCCTGGGGTGTCGACTGGCGCCTGCTCGCTGCGCTGGGCTACCAGGAATCGCACTGGCGATCTCATGCCGTTTCGCCGACGGGCGTTCGCGGCATCATGATGCTCACGGAAGCGACCGCGGACTACCTGGATATCGATGACCGCATGGACCCGGCTACCAGCATCGCCGGCGGCGCGCGGTTCTATGCGCGCCAGACCGAGAGAATACCCGACAGCGTGGACGAGCCGGACCGGACCTGGTTTGCGCTCGCCGCCTACAACGTCGGCTTCAATCACATCAAGGATGCCCGGCAGATCGTCGAGTGGCAGGGCGGCGATCCGGACAAGTGGGTCGATCTCAGCGAGGCGCTGCCGCTCCTGGCGAAGCCGCGGTGGTACTCGCGGGTGCCTTACGGCTACGCCCGCGGCTGGGAGCCTGTGCTGTACGTCAACAACATCCGCGCCTACTACAACATCATCAAGTGGCTGACGGAGAACGAGGCGCAGCCCGAAGCGACGGATGAGGAACCCGAGATCGTCGCGCAGCTGGATTCTGACCGCGAGCCGGTTACGACAGCAGCCGAGTAACGGCTACCTTTTTTTCTCGAAAAACTGTTGCAGGAGGCCGCCACACTGGTCTTCGAACAGCCCGCCGTTGACCTCGATCCGGTGATTCAGCCGCCGGTCGTTGCTGAGATCCAGCACGCTCCCCGCCGCCCCTGATTTGGGATCGTAGGCCCCAAAGACGAGCCGCGAGATGCGCGCATGCAGCATCGCACCGACGCACATTGGGCAAGGTTCGAGCGTCACATAGACGGTCGCCTCCTTGAGACGATAGTTTTGGAGTTTCGCGGCCGCCGCGCGCATCGCGACGATCTCGGCATGCGCCGTCGGGTCGTGGTCTTGAACGGGGCGATTGAGCCCGCGGCCGACAATTTCGTTGGTTTGGACGACGACGGCGCCGACCGGCACCTCACCGACCGACGCGGCGACTTTGGCCTCGGCGATAGCCGCCCGCATGAACGTCTCGTCGGCTTCGCTCCAGCTCATTCCCACTCGATCGTGGCGGGCGGCTTCCCGGAGATGTCATAGGTGACGCGCGAAATGCCGTCGATCTCGTTGATGATCCTGAGCGATACGTGCTCCAGGAATTCATAGGGCAGGCGCGCCCAGCGCGCCGTCATGAAATCGATCGTCTCGACGGCCCTGAGCGCGACCACGTAATCGTACTTGCGGCCGTCCCCCATGACGCCGACGGAGCGCACGGGCAGGAACACCGCGAACGCCTGGCTGGTCTTGTTGTAAAGATCGTGCTTGCGCAATTCGTCGATGAAGATGTCGTCGGCGAGCTGCAGCAATCCGACGTAATCGCGCTTGACCTCGCCGAGCACGCGCACGCCGAGACCGGGGCCCGGGAACGGGTGCCGGTAGACCATGTCCCGCGGCAGGCCCAGTTCCAGGCCGATCTTGCGCACCTCGTCCTTGAAGAGCTCCCGCAGCGGCTCGACGAGCTTCATGCGCATCTTCTCGGGAAGCCCGCCGACATTGTGATGCGACTTGATGACGTGGGCCTTGCCGGTCTTGGCGCCGGCCGACTCGATGACGTCCGGGTAGATCGTGCCCTGCGCGAGCCACTCGATGCCCTCGAGCTTGTGCGCCTCCTCGTCGAACACCTCGATGAACAGCCGGCCGATGATCTTGCGCTTCTCCTCCGGATCCTCGACGCCCTGCAGCGCCGCGAAGAAACGGTCGGCGGCATTCACGCGAATGACATTGATGTGCATGTGCTCGGCAAAGGTCTCCATGACCTGGTCGCCCTCGTGGTGGCGCAACAGGCCGTGATCGACGAACACGCAGGTCAGCTGGTCGCCGATCGCCTCGTGCAGCAGGGCCGCAACGACCGATGAGTCGACGCCACCCGACAGGCCAAGCAGCACTTTGCCGTCGCCGACGGTCTCACGCACCGTGGCGATCGCGTCGGCGACAATGTTGCCTGGCGTCCAGTCGCCGGGGCATCCGCAGATGTCGTGGACGAAGCGGTCGATGATGACCTGCCCTTGCGGCGTATGCGTAACCTCGGGGTGGAACTGCACGCCGTAGTACTTGCGATCGCGGTCTTCCATGGCGGCCAGCGGCGAATTGGCGCTGACGCCCGCAATCACGAATCCGTCCGGTAATGTCTCCACGCGGTCGCCGTGGCTCATCCAGACTTTCAGCAGCGGCTCGTCGCCACCGCCATCGTCGAGACCTGCCAGCAACTCGGAATCCTGCGGCGTAATTTCCGCGTAGCCGAACTCACGGTGCGCCGACGCCGCCACGCGGCCGCCGAGCTGCGCCGCCATCGCCTGCATGCCATAGCAGATGCCGAGCACCGGCACGTCGAGCTCGAAGACAGCCTGCGCAACCCGCGGCGGGTCGTCGAGATTGACGGATTCCGGGCCGCCCGAGAGAACGACTCCAGCCGGCGCGAACGCTTTCAGCGCCGCTTCATCCATGTCCCAGGGATGGATCTCGGAATACACGCCGGCCTCGCGGACGCGGCGCGCAATGAGCTGTGTATATTGTCCGCCGAAGTCCAGGATCAGGATGCGGTGGGCATGGATGTCGGCCTGGGTTGCTGTTGACAGATCGAGTGCCTCTGACATGGATCTCGTCTTAATGATTGGTTCTGTAGTTCGGGGCTTCTTTGGTGATCGTCACATCGTGGACGTGGCTTTCTTTCATGCCGGCTGCCGTTATCTTGACGAACTTGGGCCGGGTGCGCATCTCGTCGATATTGTGACTGCCCGTGTAGCCCATGGCTGCCCTGACGCCGCCGATCAGCTGGTGCACGATGGCCACCAGCGATCCTTTGTAGGCGACCCTGCCCTCGATGCCTTCCGGCACGAGCTTCTCGAGTTCCTCGGTCGCATCCTGGAAGTAGCGGTCGGCGGATCCCTGCTGCTGACCCATGGCGCCGACCGAGCCCATGCCGCGATAGGACTTGTAGGAACGGCCCTGGTAGAGCTCGACCTCGCCGGGTGACTCCTCCGTGCCGGCGAACAGGCCGCCGATCATGACCGAGTAGGCGCCGGCCACGAGCGCTTTCGCGATATCGCCCGAGTAACGGATACCGCCGTCCGCGATCAGCGGGACGCCACTCTTCCGCAGCATCTCCGCAACCTCGGCGACGGCAGATATCTGCGGCACGCCGACGCCGGCGACGACGCGGGTGGTGCAGATCGAGCCCGGACCGATGCCGACCTTGACGCCGTCGGCGCCGGCCTCGACCAGCGCCTCCGCCGCATCCGCCGTGACGATATTGCCGCCGATCACCTGTACGTCCGGGTGCGCCGCTTTGACTCGGCTGACCCGGTCGATGACGCCTTTCGAAAAACCGTGCGCCGAATCGACGACGATGACGTCGACCCCCGCTTCGACCAGCGCTGCAACGCGGTCATCCGTGTCGTAACCCGTACCGACGGCGGCGCCGACGCGCAGTGCCCCGCGGTCGTCCTTGCAGGCGTGCGGATAATCGCTGGCTTTCTGGAAGTCCTTGGCCGTAATCATGCCGCGCAACTCGAAGTCATCGGTGACCACGAGCACTTTCTCGATCCGGTGTTTGTGCAGCAGCGACAGCACCTCGTCGTCGTCTGCGCCCTCGCGAACCGTCACCAGCCTGTCCTGCGGCGTCATGACCGTGGACACCGGGGCGTCGAGATGCGTCTCGAATCGCAGGTCCCTGCCGGTCACGATGCCGATCGTGGCCTTGCCTTCGACGACTGGCACCCCCGAGATACCCATCGCCTTGGTCAGATCGATCACCTCGCGGATCGTCATGTCCGGCGTCACCGTGATCGGGTCGCGGACGATGCCGCTCTCGAATTTCTTGACGCGCAGGACTTCCCGCGCCTGCCTGTCGTGGCTCATGTTCCGGTGGATGATGCCGATGCCACCTTCCTGGGCCAGCGTGATGGCGAGGCGCGCCTCGGTCACCGTATCCATTGCCGCGGACAACAGCGGGATATTGAGCGTGATGCCGGTCGTCAGGCGGGTCGAGAGGTCGACCTCGCGCGGCAGGACGTCGGAGTAATCCGGTTGCAGCAAGACATCGTCGAAGGTCAGTGCTTCCCTGGCAATCCGCATCGTAAATCCGTCGGTCCGAGTAACTGGGTAAAACCGGCGATTGTACGCAGTCCGGATTTGCCGGTAAACGCCGGCAGGAAACAATTTCGGGTCGTATACTGTCGCCGTGACCGATCTCCTCAGCGAATCCCCCGCCGCTCGCGCCATCAGCGTTTCCGAATTGAATCGCCAGGCGAAGCGCCTGCTCGAGGACGGCATCGGCAAGATCTGGGTCGAGGGTGAAATCTCGAACCTGTCACGGCCAGCCTCCGGCCACATCTACTTCTCGCTCAAAGACGATAACGCCCAGCTGCGCTGTGCCTGGTTCCGCGGTCGCCAGCGCGGGCCGACGCTCAACCTCAAGAACGGCGACCAGATGCTGGCCTTCGGCCAGGTCAGCCTCTACGAGGCGCGTGGCGACTACCAGATGATCGTCGAACAGCTGGAAGTGGCCGGCGAAGGCGAACTGCTGCGGCAGTTCGAGGCGCTGAAGAAGAAGCTGGCCGCTGAGGGCTTGTTCGACGCAGACCGCAAAGCCGCGCTCCCCGAACTGCCGTCCGTGGTCGGTGTCGTGACCTCACCGACCGGCGCCGCTGTGCGCGACATTATTACCGTGCTTGGGCGAAGGTTTCCGTCTGTCCGCGTGATTATCTATCCGACGGCCGTTCAGGGTGACCTCGCAGCGCGGCAGATTGCCTACGCCATCGAGACCGCGGCGAAGAGAGACGAGTGTGATGTCCTGATTGTCGGTCGTGGCGGCGGATCGCTGGAGGATCTGTGGCCGTTCAACGAGGAGGTCGCCGCCCGGGCCATTGCGGATTGCCCGCTCCCGATCATCAGCGCGATCGGTCACGAGACCGACGTCACGATCGCCGATTTCGTCGCAGATGTGCGGGCGCCGACCCCATCGGGCGCTGCTGAGCTCGTGGTGCCAGACAGCGCCGAATGGTTACGCCACCTCGAGGGCACATCCGCGAGGATCGCCCTCCTCGGCAGACGTTACCTGGAGGATCGGTTCCAGTCGCTCGACTGGCTCGGCAGGAGGCTGGCCCAGTCCAGCCCGGCTGCAACAGTCAGGCGCCAGCGCGACTGGCTGCGGAACCTGCAGCAGGTCATGGCGGGCGCGATGCGCCATGAGATATCGCGCCAGCGCATGTCTGTCGCCGACCTGCAATCGCGCTTGCTCGGCGAATCGCCACGGGTCGGCGTGCAGCAGCAGGTCAACCGGGTCAGCGCGCTCGAGCAGCGCCTGAACGCCGCTGGCCGCGGCCGGATTGAGAAACTGTCGGGCCGGCTGCGCCTGACCGCTCGCGCGCTCGACGCCGTAAGCCCGCTGGCCACCCTGGAGCGGGGCTACGCGATCGTCACGGACGCCGACAAAGGCACCGTACTCACCAGCGCCGCGAGGGTCAGCGAGGGCAGCCGGATTCGCGCGCGCCTCGCCGACGGCACGCTCGAGGCAACCGTGACGGATACGATCGCGGGGACAGCGGATGACTGAACGGCTCATGGCAGCGTTATTCCTCGCATTCGCCACGCTGGCGCAGGCGGCGCCCCAGCATTCGCCCTGGCCGGGTGGCGTCGCGATCGTGGCCATCGATGGCGAGTCGCGGCCGGAAGTCCGCGTTGGCGACCGGCCCGCACTGGTGGTCCGCGAGGCGGACGGCTGGCAGGCGATCGTCGGCATCCCGCTCGAGCATGCGCCTGCATCGCCGTTCGAGATCACGATCAGCCGGGTCGGGCATCCCGAGGAATCGAGAACCGTCAAACTGCAGGCGGCGGACTACCGGGTGCAAAGGCTCAACGTCGACCACAAGTATGTCGACCCGGGGGAGGAAGCGCTGGAGCGCATTTTCCTCGAGCGCGACATCATCGACGCCGCGCTCGCGAACTGGCGGCAACAGCGGATCGAGGACGTATCGCTGGCGGCGCCGGTGGCGGGCTCGAGAAGCTCGAGTTTCGGATCTCGGCGCATCTTCAATGACCAGCCGCGCTCGCCGCACAAGGGGATGGACATCGCGGCGGCGACCGGCACGCCGATTGCATCGCCAATGCCGGGCCTGGTGTCGACGACCGGCGATTTCTACTTCAACGGCAATACGGTCATCGTGGATCACGGCCAGGGCCTGATCACGCTGTTCTGTCACCTGAGCGAGATAGACGTCGCAGAAGGCCAGGCAGTGGCGGCAGGCGAGCTGCTGGGCAAAGTGGGCGCCACTGGCAGGGTGACCGGGCCCCACCTGCACTTTGCGACCTACCTGAACGGCACGGCCGTCGATCCCGCGCTGCTGCTGGCGCCCTGAACTCGGCGCCGCCAGAGCCTATTGGAAAAACCGGCTGATGACCGGCCGGAAGGCGTCCATATCGACGAGAAACGAGTCGTGACCCTTGATGCAGTCGAGCTCGACGAGCTCCGTGTCCTTGACCACCCCCGATAAGCCTGCCGCGAGGTCGCGTTGCTGCCTGATCGGGAACAGGATATCCGTCTCCACGCCGATGACCAGCGCCCGTTCCATCCGCAGCCGCGAGAATCCCGCGTCCAGCGATCCGCCGTGCTCGGCGAAATCGAACAGGTCGGACGCGCGTGACAGGTACAGGTAGCAGTTGGCGTCGAACTGGCCGGTGAATTTATTCGCGTGATTCTCGAGGTAGCTCTCCACGGAGAAGTCGCCAAAGAACGGCTCGTCCGAGTGCATCTCGAGGGAAATGCGTTCGCGGCCGAAGCGCTGCTCCCACTCCCGGGGCGAACGATAGGTCATCATGCCGAGCTTACGCGCGAGGCGCTGGCCGATCACGGGCGGGTCCTGCGGGTCGTAATTGCCGTTATCCCACTTGGGATCCCTGATGATCATCTCGCGCTGCAGGGACCGAACCGCGATCGCGAACGGCAGTGCGCGCGTCGCCGATGAAATCGACAGCAGATTGCCACCTAGTTCGGGATGGCGGACACAGAACGCAAGTGCCGTCATGCCGCCCATTGAGCAGCCGATTGTCGTGTGGACCCGCTCGAGACCGAGCGCCCTGACGACTTCATAGCCACCCTCGGCAACGTCCTCGAGGGTCAGGACCGGGTAACGGGTGCGGTAAATTTCGCCGGTTTCCGGGTTGACGTCGGCGGCGCCGGTCGAGCCGTAGCAACTCCCGAGGGAGTTGATGCAGATAACGAAGTAGCGATCGGTATCGATCGGCAGTCCCGAGCCGATCATGTCTTCCCACCAGCCGGCGGACGGATTCTCGGGGCTTGAGGCAGCGTGCGCCGATGGCGACAAACCCGTGAAGATGACGATCGCGTTGTCCCCTTGGCCCGCCAGTTCGCCCCAGGTTTCGTAGGCGATCCTGGGCGAGGCAAGATACCCGCCCCTGTGCATGGCAAACCTGCCATCGATGGTGATCGTTTTGCTAGGTACTTTCACTGGCCTATTTCTTGACTCTTTTCATCAGCCGCTTGCGTCGCCGTTCCTGACGGGGGGTCAGCTTGTTGCGCTTACCCTTGTAAGGATTTTCGCTCGTCTTGAATGATAAGCGAACAGGCGTGCCGCGTAAGCGGAATTTCTTGCGGAACCGATTGATCAGGTAGCGGCGGTAAGCGTCCGGCAGCCGATCCGTCTGGTTGCCGTGGATGACAATGACGGGCGGATTCCGGCCTCCCTGGTGGGCGTAGCGCAGGCGGATTCGCCTGCCGCGGACCAGCGGTGGCGCATGGGCGGCGACGGCATCCTCCAGCTCGCGGGTCAGTTCGGTCGTCGACATGTCGCGCGTTGCCGCTTTGTACGCGCGTTCCGTTGCAGGGAGCACAGCGCCGACGCCTGTGCCATGTAAGGCTGAAATGGTCATGCGCTCGGCGAAATCCAGGAACGGCAAGCGGCGATCGAGATCGTCTTTGAGCTGCCGGCGCTGATCCGCGCTGAGTCCGTCCCACTTGTTCGCAACGACCACCAGCGCTCGGCCACGCTCGACGGCAAGCCCCATCAGGCTGACATCCTGCTCGGTAACGCCTTCGCTCGCGTCGAGCACGGCGATGACGACCTGCGCCCGCTCCATGGCTTGCAACGCCTTGACGATGCTGAACTTTTCGACAGTCTCGTGGACCTTCGACTTGCGCCGGACGCCGGCCGTGTCGATGAGCAGGTAGTGTCGATCGTCCCGCTCGAACGGCACTGCGACACTGTCACGGGTCGTTCCCGGCTGATCGTAGACCACCAGCCTGTCTTCCCCAATCAGGCGATTGATCAAGGTGGATTTTCCAACGTTGGGCCTGCCGATCACCGCGATGCGCAGCGGCTTGTCATTGCCGGCTTCCTCGGCAGGCTCAGTGTCGGCGTCGACGAACGGCGCGAGCACCTCGTCCATGAAACCCTGGATACGATCGCCGTGCGCCGCGGAGATGGCAATCGGATCGCCCAGGCCGAGCGCGTGGAATTCGCTGCCCACGATGTCCTGGTCGAGGCCCTCGGCTTTATTGATCGCGAGCCATGCTTTCTTCGCGTGTCTGCGCGCGAGATCAACGACATGTTCGTCGGCAGCGGTGATGCCGCTGCGGCCGTCGACCAGCACGATTGCAACGTCCGCCTCGTCGAGCGCGCGGACGGTCTGTTCGACCATGAGTTCGTCGATGCCTTCCTCGCCGCCGGCGACGCCGCCGGTATCGATCACGATATAGGGAACGGGCCCGAGCTTGCCGAATCCGTATTGGCGATCGCGAGTCAGGCCAGGGTAGTCGGCGACGATCGCATCGCGAGTACGCGTCAGGCGATTAAAAAGGGTCGATTTGCCGACATTCGGTCGACCGATCAGTGCAATGACTGGAAGCATGATTCCGCTTCACCATAACCGAAGGCGCCCGCCGGGTCAGCGGCCTTCTTCGCTGTCGTCTTCCGGGGCCGCATCCTGCGCGTCTTCGCGCGTCGGCGTGCGCACCATGAACGCCGCAATTTCGCCGCCTTCGCTCTGCACGACCAGTTTGTCGCCCACGACCACCGGCGGACCCGAGATCATGCTTTTGCCAACGCGCTCGCGGGCGACCGGCCGGCCGTCGAAATTGCTGAAAAAGTGTACATAGCCCTCGAAGTCGCCGACGACGACCGCCGTATTGAACGGCACCGGCGGTGTCGGTTCGCGCCGCAGCAGGCTCTCCTGGCGCCAGACGTCGTCGCCGTTACGCCGAAGCACTGCAATGACCTCGCCGCCGTCACCGACCGTGTAAATGTTGTTCCAGTCTGCCGCAACGCCGTTCGGCGACGAAATTTCCCGCGCCCACAGGAGTTGCCCCGATTCCGCGGCCAGCGAGGCAATCCGGCCGTTGTAACCAGCCGCATAGACGTCCTGCCCGACGACCGCGACCGTGCCATCCACATCGGCAAGGCGATCGAGATCGGAGCGTCCCGATGGCGGCGCGAGCACTGCCTCCCATTCGATAACGCCGTCATCGAGATCAACGGCGACCAGCCGGCCATTGTCAAAGCCTGCGATCACGGAATTGCCCGTCACGACCGGAAACGACGCGCCCCGCTGGGTGAGCGCCGGTACGCTTTGCTCGAGCGACCAGATCTCCCGTCCATCCAGGGTAGAGAACACCCGTAATCTCCCGTCAATCGTGTAGACGACAATCGAGTTGTCGCTGATTGCGGGCTTGGCAATGGTCTCCCCACCGATGTCGATGCGCCAACGCTCGGAGCCATCGTCCGCGCCCAGCGCGACGAGGTCGCCGTCGTAGCCGGCCACCACCACCACACCGTCGCCGACCGCCGGCCCTGCAGACAGGACGATGTCTAGCTCCGTCCGCCATACGCGATCGCCATTCTCCGGATCGAGCGCGACGACGTTGCCGTCGTAGCTCGCGGCATAGACGCGATTTCCGTCTCCCGCTGGATTCAACCCCATACGCAAAAACTCGGTTCCCTTGCCGACTTTTTCCGACCAGACTTTGCGCACATCGAGGGTTTCCTCGATGTCGACGAGCTCCAGCGGTTCGAGCTCCTCGTCTTCGTCATCACCGAAGATGCCGCAGCCGGACAGCGCACAGGCGAACGAAAGCATCGCCGCCACGCGCATCGCGCGACGCGGGTTTGCCGGGCTCCGACCTGTCAGCCTGCGCTGCATCACTCGGCCTCGGGGTCAGACTCTGACTCGACGTCGGGCACGGGTTCCTCGCCGGTTTCCGCGGCCGGCTCGTCTGCCTCGACCGTAACCTCATCGACTGGCGGCTGAGCCGCGGCTTCTGCCGCCGCAACCTGGTCGGGCGACGGCAGATCGTTGATCTTCAGCTCGATCAGCGTGGCGTCGACGGTGGGCACCTGCGGGTTGTCGTTGAGCGCCGCCAGGTAAGCGGCCTCGGCTTCCGCGTACTGGCCGAGCGCAACGTAAGCATCGCCGAGCACGTCGCTGAAGCGCGCTGCAAAGGCAGTGGCCTCCTGGCCGCTGGCAATCGCCAGCACCTCCTCAGGCTTGTCCTGGTAGAGGAGAATCCTCGCCAGCCTGAGCTTGCCGACCAGCGACAGTTCATCATCGCCCGCCGACTCCGCCAGTGGCCGCAGCACATCGACGGCATCCTGGTCACGACCGCGGTCCATGTAGAGTCGGGCCAGCGCAAGTCTGGCCTGTGACGCATAGGGCGAATCCGGATGCTCGGCGAACAGGGTTTCCGCCGGCGGGACCGCCGTATCGATCAGGTTCAGGCTGGCTGCTTCCATGACCTCTTCGAACAGCGTCGACGCTTCGATCTCGGCGTCGGCGACGCCGCCCTGCCAGCTGTTCCAGCCGAAAATGACCACGATCCCGACCGCGATGCCACCCATGATGTAGCTGCCGTTCTCGGCCCACCACGCGCGCAGCGCATCCAGTTGTTCCTTTTCTGATAAATCTTCCACTTGACCGCCTTTTAAAATTTAATCCTTCAGCCGCTCGGCCAAAGCATCCGCCAATTCGTCCAGCGCTATGCTGGTTTGATCCTCAGCCGTGCGTAAAGGTTTCAGGCTGGCCTCACCCCTGTCGACTTCGTCATCACCGAGGATCACCGCCATTGCCGCCCCGCTCTTGTCTGCGCGCTTGAGCTGCGACTTGAAACTGCCGCCGCCGAGGTTGAGCTCCGCCCGCAGGCCCGGTATCCGGTTCCTCAGCTGCTCTGCCGCCGCGATGCCCGCGCGCATTGCCGCGTCGCCGACGGCAACGATGTAAACATCCGCCGTCGGTGCGACCGGCTCACCGCCGCAGGCCGCATACAGCGCGACCAGCCTCTCGACACCCATCGCCCAGCCGATCGCTGGCGTCGGTCGCCCGCCGAGCTTCTCGACGAGTCCGTCGTAGCGCCCGCCGGCGCAAATGGCACCCTGCGAGCCGAGTGCATCCGTGATCCACTCGAAAACCGTCAGGTTGTAGTAATCGAGCCCCCGCACCAGCCGCGGGTTGACCTCGTAGGCGATGCCCGCAGCGTCGAGGATCGTTTTCAATCCTTCGAAATGCGCAGCCGAGGCCTCATCGAGGTAGTCGACCATGACCGGCGCCTCGGCAAGGATCGCCTGCATTTCCGGGTTCTTGCTGTCCAGGATCCGCAGCGGGTTCTTGTCGAGGCGGCGAATACTATCTTCATCGAGCTGACTTTTCACGGCAGAAAAGTAGCTGACAAGCTCGTCGCGGTAGCGGGCCCGCGTCGCGGCCGATCCGAGCGTATTGATTTCGAGTCGCAGGCGCTCCAATCCAAGCCGTTCCCACATGCGCGCGCACATGATCATGAGTTCGGCATCGATGTCCGGCCCTGGATAGCCCATCGCCTCGACGTCGAACTGGTGGAACTGGCGATAGCGGCCCTTCTGCGGTTTCTCGTAGCGAAACATCGGCCCGAGCGTCCACAGTTTCTGGCGCTGGTTGTGCAAAAGCCCGTTGGTGATGCCCGCGCGCACCATGCCAGCGGTCGCTTCGGGGCGCATCGTGAGGCTCTCGTCGTTGCGATCGAGAAACGAATACATCTCCTTCTCGACGATATCGGTAACTTCGCCGATGGCGCGGGCGAACACTTCCGTGTGCTCAAGGATCGGCAAGCGGATTTCCTGGTAGGCATAAGACTCGATGACTTCCCGCACGATGTTCTCGACGTGCCGCCAGGTCGCAGAAGCGTCCGGGAGAATGTCGTTCATGCCGCGAATCGATTTGGTTTTCACTGGTATCGGCTTCCGGAGGTGACTGGCCTGGGCGGCGCGCGCAACGGGCCCTGGCTGCTTACTGTGGCACTGCAATCGTCAACCGCGCCATCCGGCCGCGGATGGCCGAACGCGGAATCGGGTATGGCGCGCCGTTGACCGTCAGCGAGACATTCTCTGCGTTGCCGAGGATCACGCCGAGCGGCGCATCGCCGGAGACGGTGACCACCCGACCCTCCTGGCCGAGCGCATAGAAGAGTCGACGGCCGCCGCTGTCGGAAATCTCGGTCCAGCATTCGCCGGTAAACGCGAGGTCGAGGTCGACCTGCGGCACGCCCGGCGTGGGCTCGTAACCCGGCCCCTCGTCCGTTGCCAACTCCTCGACCTCGCCGACGACCTCGGCGGGCATATCGTCGACCGGTTCTGCCGGTTCTGGCACCGGTTCCGGCTCCGGGGATACAGGCGCAGGCGGTTCCGCAACGGCGTCCTCTGCCGATTCCGTCGCGACAAACGGCGCCGTCATCGCCGGACCCGGTGTCGCGACCGGCTCGGGCGATCGATACGCAAACCACCACCAGGCGATCGCGACCGCAATGATGACGACCACGCCGCCGGCAATCCAGGGCGTCGGGTTAATCTCGCGCGGCATCTTGCGCCGCGGACCGACGACCGGCGGCGCACCAGCGGCGCGATTCATCTGGTAGTAGTCGGTCATGATGTCGTCGGTAGCGACACCGACCAGCTCGGCATACTTCCGCAGATGGCCTTTCGCAAAAACCGGCGCACCGAGCGCATCGAAATCGTTCTTCTCGAGCGCGCGCACCTTGTATTCGTCGAGATGCAGTTCCTTCGCGACGTCACGCACCGAGATGTTGTTGGCGCGCCGCGCCTCGCGCAGCCGCTCCCCGCCGGTCGGCTCCTCGTCGGTTTGTTCGTCTTTCGGTGTGTCGTCGCTCATGCCGCAATCAGGGGCCCTGGTCGCCCTGCTGGAGCATCAGTCGCGCTTCCGCCGAGTCGGGAAAATCGCGCAGCAATGCATTCATATAGTCGGTGGCCGCGCGCGCGTCGCCGCCAGCCGTCTCTATCTGCACGGCCAGGTAAAGCACTGCTGACGAGGGCGGGTTTGAGGCGAGGTAGCGCTGTAAGAAGGCGCGCGCGGTAAAGTTGTCGTCCGTTCGATGCTTCAGCGCCGCCATCTGAATCAGGGCTTCGCCATAGGTCGGCCGCAAGCGCAGCGCATCCCGGAAGTACTGCTCGGCAGCCGCCAGGTCGGGCTTCTGAGCAACACAAACCCCGGCGTTGGTCATCTCGATCCAGGCATTGTCGTTCTCACGGATGCGGATCGCGCGGTCGAATTGCTCCAGCGCATCATCGTACTCGCGCTGCTGGCACAGATAAACCGCGTAGGTGTTGCGCACGTCTTTATTGTTGGGGGCGATGCGTACCGCCTTGTCGAACGATTCGTTCGCCAGCCGGTGATTGCCGAATTGCACCAGGGTCAGTGCGAGCAACGAATGGGCATCCGCATTTCGGGAATCGATCTCGATGGCTCGCTCCAGGCGGTCCCGGGCGAGTTCGTAATTGCCATTCCGATAGTACTGGACGCCCAGCTGATAGTTCGTGTCCGCGGCATCCTCGCCCGGCTCCGAAGACCGTGTGACGGTCTCCGTCGACACGCAGCCGGCCAGCCCCAGGCCCCCGGCCACGGCCAGCACGCATAGCTTCCTGATTGCCTGAATCATCGCGTCTTCCTGCCCTTCCCGCTCAGGGGGGACCGCACCCTGTCGCGTACTTTACCAGCCAGCTGGCCACATGCCGCATCGATATCGTCGCCGCGGGTCCGCCGGGTCGTCGTCACGATGCCCTTGTCCCGCAGACGCTGCTGGAACGCCGCGATCGTGCGCGCGGCTGAACGCCGGTATTCATTGCCCGCGAAGGAATTGAACGGGATCAGGTTGATCTTCGCCGGTTTGCGCCTCAGCAAGCGCGCCAGCTGGTCCGCATCGGCTAGCGAATCGTTGACGTCCCGCAGCATGACGTACTCGAAGGTGATGAAACGGTTCGAGTGCTTCGCTGCATATCGCCAGCACGCATCGAGCAGTTCCTCGATCGGGTGCATCCGGTTAATAGGTACCAGTACGTCGCGCAGCTCGTCGTTGGCGGCATGCAAGGATACCGCCAGGGACACGTTGCAGTCGTCGCCGAGTTTGTCGATCTGCGGGACGATCCCCGACGTGCTGATCGTCACGCGGCGACGCGACAGGCCGTAGGCATGA
>JABAHR010022590.1_pt1 | contig 15154 bp, 8 predicted proteins | sample 7062101 | NCBI WGS metagenome assembly JABAHR01 (sample SAMN14534553, study PRJNA622989) | marine sediment metagenome | biome: marine biome [ENVO:00000428]; feature: marine pelagic biome [ENVO:01000023]; material: deep marine sediment [ENVO:00002113] | place: India: Gulf of Kutch | collected... | reverse complement strand
GGCACCCGCCGGCAGGACGGCTACGTCAAGCGCGTGAACACCGGCGAAGACCTCGGTGACACGGACGTCTGGACGGCAACGGCCAAGTTCCTTTTCGCACCGAACGACCGGCTGCGCGCGAAGCTCGCTTTCGACTACACGAAGGCCGACGAGAACGGCAACCCGTTCGTCTTTGCCGCGAGTACGGAAACGGCCATATTCCAGATCATCGCAAGCCTGGAGGCCGGATGTCCCGGCGTCTCATTCCCGCCGCCAACGCCGGTGCCACTGATTGACGACGAGCGCTGCGCGAACGATTTCCAGGCCGAGGGCCCGTACGCCAACCGGGGCACCTACGACCTCGAAAGTAGCCTCGACAACTGGGGCGCCTCCCTGCACCTCGACTACGACCTTAACGACAGCTGGTCGCTGAAGTCGATTACCTCACACCGCTCGCTCGAATGGGTCGGCATTCGCGACGCCGACAACACGGCGTTAACCATCCTGCACACGTCCTACGACAGCGACGGCTACCAGTTCAGCGAGGAACTGCGCTTCGTGTACACGGGCGATACGGTCAACGGCACGTTCGGCGTCTACTACTTCGAGGAAGAAAGCGACGACATTGTCTACGTCCAGCTCAACCCGCCTGCACCCGGGGTTCAGGAGGACAGCGACAACAACCTGACCGAGAACAGCAGTTGGGCTGCATTCACCCAGTGGACCTTCGACGCCTCGGACCAGCTATCGCTGACACTCGGCGGCCGCTACACGTCCGATACCAAGGCGTCGACCCCCGACCAGTACAATTACGTCAATCCCGACGTCAAGTATCTGCCCGTGCAGAAGTACGAGGACACCTTCACCGACTTCTCGATTACGGCCTCTGCGGCCTACACGTTCAATGAGAACGCGATGATGTACGTCAGCTACGCCGAGGCATTTAAAGGCGGCGGCTGGAACAGCCACTTCAACACCTGCCAGATCCTCGAGCCCTGTGCGACGGATCTCGGGCTCGGGGGGCCGGATCTCGCCAACGCAATCGCAGGCGCGGCTGCGTATGCAACCGGCATCCACTCCTTCGGTCCCGAGGAAGCATCGACCTGGGAGCTGGGCTTCAAGACCGACCTGGCCGACAACACGCTGCGCCTGAATGGCGCCATCTTCACGACCGACTACGACGAACTGCAGTTCACTTATCGTTCCGGCGTTGCGCCCTACCTCGCCAACGCGGGCAAGGCCAGCATCGACGGTGCCGAGCTCGAGATGACCTGGCTCCCCGCAGGTGACTGGATCGTCGAGGCCGGTATCGGCTATCTGGACGCGCAAATCGACGAGCTGCAGGAATTCTCGGTCATTTCGACAGGCGTCGTGGAAGGCAATCGCCTGCCCTACACGCCCGAACTCGAGTACAGCGTGAGCATCGGCTACAACGGCGTGACGGCCGGCGGTTACTCAATCGCGCCGCGTGTGGACTTCGCTTATCGTGACGATACCTATTGGGATGCGAACAATACCGAGGAAATCGCGGTGGACTCGAGCTACTCGATTATCAATGCCTCCGTCGCATTCGGTCCGGAAGCCGGGCCCTGGCGCGGTCGTCTCGCGGTGACAAATGCGACCGATGAGCTGTACTCGACCGGCGGCAACTCCTCGCTCTCGACGGGCTCGGGCTATGCCGAGATCGCCTACGCGCGGCCTCGCGAGTACTACCTCATGTTCGAGTACGACTTTTAAGCGTCATAAACGATGCACGGACGGGGGCCTTCTGGCCCCCGTTTTTTTGCCTTCTGCGATCACCGCCGCATGCCACGAGGTGCTGGATTCCTTCGTCGGAATCTTTGCGGCCGAATCGACGGGCCCGATATGAACGCTAATAGTTGCCGCTGGGTGAAGCGGAGATCTTCTGCCTGAGCCAATCGGAGTCGCGAGCCATTTCGCCAAACCGGCCTGGCGCATAATGGCGTGTAGGGAACCGTGGTTCTTTACCGGCCAGCAAATCGGCGACAACGTGGCCAGTAGCACCGGCGATCGTAACGCCATGAGAGTTCATCCCGGTGCATAACCACAATCCATCAATCCCTTGCGCAGCACCTACGAAGGGATTTCCGTCCGGTGTGAACGCTTCCGGCCCGTTTATAAAACCGCGGACGCCGGCGTCATTGAATACCGGGAATAATTCGGCGGCCGCTGCGAAATACGGCGCAAACTTATCCCAGTTGTCATTCAGCAGCGTGAAGGAAAACGGATCGGGCAGAGCGTCGACATCGATCACACTCGCGTCGGTATCGAAACAGCCCAGCAGAGTGCCGCCAACCTCCTCGCGCCCGTAGATCAGATCCGCAGATGACAGGAAGGCCGGCGTATTCGTCGGCAAGCGTTCCGGCATGTCCATTATGATGTACATATGCTCGCATCCACCCTGCGCGAGGACGATATCCAGTTTCCCGAAAAGGTCCGTGCTCCACAGTCCGGCGCACACAACCACATCATCAAATGCCAAAGTTTCGCCGTCGTCTGTCACGACGCCGTTGATGCGACCAGATTCAGTGGCAAGCTCTGAGACCCGGCAGTGCTGATGGACCTTTACGCCGAGCGACATGCCGGAGCGCGCAAATAGCTCGACCAGGCCTGCCGGGTCGAGATGGCCCGACCTCGGGTTGTAGCAGGCACCGTGCAGCGCCGAAGGATTCAACAGGGGATGATAGCTCACGGCCTCCTTCGGGCTCAGCAAGCGGACATCAACACCTCGTTCCCGCGATTGGGTATGGAAGTCCAAGAACCCGTCCATGGTCACGGCGTCGCGAGCGAGATACAGGCGCCCGGTTTCGCGCCATCCCGAACAGAGCCCGGTTTGTTTCTCAAGCCGCGCAATAAGATCGAGCAAATAGAGGACCGGCGCATCATAGTCGCCCTGTGGATTCCATACGACGAGACCGGCCGAATGCCAGGTCGTTCCGGATCCTAGCTGGTCCCGTTCGAACAGATGTACCTCACCCAACTCGCGCGACCTAAGGTGCCAGGCGACACTGCACCCGGTTACGCCACCTCCTACTACGGCGATGCGTCTCATACGTCAGTCCCACCCCCGCATTGACTCGGAAAACACGGCAACTGACACCGGGAGCGTGAGGGACAAGTGCTTCTCAATCCGACCTCAGATACGAGAAATAGGCACTCGATGACTCCTCAAGCCAGCTCGTCAGGTAGGTTTCGTAGCTTCGGTCGACGTAAATTTCAAATCGATCGGAAGCATCTGCGGCAATTACGGCCGCTATCCGGGCGAGCCGGGTCCTGCAACAGCTCCCTGGCACGAAGCCGACAGGGCGCAGGTCGATTCCGGTTCCCGTAGCCAGAAGCTGCCTGGTTTCTCCACCGGCAAGCCGCAGCGTGGCCAGGCCCGCCGAGTAGTCGAGCGCATTGTGGAGAACGCCGCTCAGTGCCTCGTGGCAGGAAGCGATGACTGCGTCAGCCGTCATCGAATCGCTGACGAGCAGCCAGCGGTCGGGGCCGAGCCAGAGGCTTCGCGGGTCATCGCCTGCGGCGCATGAAGGTGCCGCCAGGCCCAAGCGCTCTCGGGCGACANNGGGCCGAGCCAGAGGCTTCGTGGGTCATCACCTGCGGCGCACAACGGTGCCGCCAGGCGCAAACGCTCACGGGCGATATCAAGTGAATGCCTCGCGACCTTCAGTGAAACGATTGTGCGCTTCTCGAGCCTTTCGATGCTCACCTCTTTGCCCGCCTGATCAGCCACGCATCCGCTCTCCCTGTGGATCATAGAAACAGGCATCGACAATCCGCGCCGTTGCCAGGCGCCCCTGGTCGTACAGCTCGATATCCTCGCCGTAGCGCTCGAAACCGCGCTCGATCAGGGCAAGTCCAATTGTCTTGCCGAGCGTCGGACTCATGCAGGCCGATGTCACGAAGCCCTCGCTGCGCCGCGCCGTGCCCCGTCCGGTCACGACGTGCGCCCCGGCAAGGACAGTCGCGTGCCTGTCGACTGTTTCGAACCCGACCAGTTGCCGGCGGTCGCTGCGCCTGTCTTCGGCACGCTCAAGCGACCGCGCACCGATAAAGTCGCCCTGCTTGTTCGCGACAATCCTGCCGAATCCGGCATCGAACGGATTACTGCTTACATCCGTGTCGACGCCGACGTGCAGGAAGCCCTTTTCCAGCCGCAGGATCATCAGGCTCTCGGCACCGAACAGGCCGATGCCGTGCGATTCACCCGCACGCCAGATGCAGTCGAAATATTCGGTGGCGCTATCGGCTGGCACGCTCAGCTCGTAACTCTGTTCGCCGGTGAAACTCACGCGCTGAATTCGATACGGTGTGCCATCGTCCAACTCGCCACTCGCGAAGCTCATGTGGGGAAACCGGTCGGTCGAAATGTCGATCATGCCGGGCAAGCATTGCAGCACGTCGCGCGCCCTCGGTCCGGCCACGGTCACAACGGCCCATTGCGATGTCACGGGGCTCATGACGAGATCCAGTTGCGGCCACTCGCACTGATGCCACTCCTCAAGCCAGGCCGTTATGCGGTCTGCATGTCCCGACGTCGTGTTGACCAGGAAATGGTCGGCGGCAAGCCGGATGAAGACCCCGTCGTCGATGATGACGCCGTTCTCGTCGAGCATCAGGCCGTAGCGCACTCGACCGGGCCTCAGGGTCGGCACGGTATTGACGTAGATACGATTCAGGAAGTCGCCCGCACCAGGCCCTTTGATCTCGATTTTGCCGAGTGGCGACGCATCGAAAAGCCCCACCGACTCGCGAACCAGTAGTGTCTCCCGGCGAATGCACGCCTCGCGGTCGTCGCCGTAATACGCGGGGCGGTCCCAGCCGCCGTAGTCCTCGAACTCGGCGCCCCTGGCGGCGTGCCAATCGTGAGCCGGCAGGCGTTTCGCCGGCGAATAGAAATCACCGCGACGGACGCCGGCAATGGCGCCCATCGTTACAGGCATGAACATCGGGCGGAAAGTCGTCGTGCCGACATCCCCCGGACCTCGTCCGGTCAGGTCACCCAAGAGAGTCAACGCATTCAGGTTGCTCGTCTTTCCCTGATCGACCGCCATTCCAGTGGTCGTGTAGCGCTTGACGTGCTCGACGGAGCGCAGATTTTCGCGGCATGCGAGCTCGATGTCCGACGCCGTGACGTCATGCAGGAAATCGACCCACTGGCAACTCGTTTTCGCCGCGGAGGGCTTGCGCGGTCCGATGTTATAAGACTGCGGTGTCGCAAACTCGCCGGCGGCGGCGCCAACGACTTCGACGTTTTGCCTGCAATCCCGGGGCAGGAAACACGCGAGCTGCTTGTCAAAACGCAGCCGGCCACCGGCCTGCGAGTAAAGATGAACCGTCGGACTCATGCCGCCGGACACTGCGATCGCATCGCAGGCTATCGTCTGCGCACGCCCCTGCCCATCGAGAAACTTGAGCTGCCTTACGCTTCCCGACCCCCGTGCGGCTATGGGTGCGGCGCCGGTGTACACGCCTATGCCGGCCTGTCGCGCACGATCGGCGTGCACCTCGTCGATGCTGTCGCGCGTGTCGATGATCGCGGCCACCTCGACACCTGCGTCGGGCAACGCATTGATCGCCTGCCATGCCAGATCATTGTTGACGACCGCCGCGACGCGCCTGCCGCATTGCACGCCATAGCGATTCGCATACTGCCGCATCGCACCCGCCAGCATGATCCCGGGCAAATCGTTGTTGCCGAACATGAGCGGCTGCTCGATCGCACCCGTCGCGAGCACGACTCGGCCTGCCCGCACTTTCCAGAATATTTCGATGGGGTCCTCGCGCCGGTACGCGGCCGAGCGATCGTGAATCGTCAGAACGTTGAAGTCATAGTAACCGGCAACCGTCGCCAGGGTCATGACTCTTACGTTGGCGGCGGCCTTGAGTTCCTGAAGCGTTTTGGAAAGCCAGCTCGCCGGGGGCTGCCCGTCTATCTCGGCCGGATCGTAGAGCAGCGAACCACCGGGCTCGCTGTCCTGTTCGACCAGCAGTACGTCCTCGCCCGCGCGGGCAGCACGCAATCCGGCTTTGAGTCCCGCGGGTCCCGAGCCGACGACGAGCACGTCGCAGTGTGCGTTCATGTGGCAACAGCGGGCAGGACTCATGTCCTCGGGCAACCGGCCCAACCCGGTGGTGCGGCGAACCGCCCATTCGAACGAGTGCCAGCCGGGCCATTTGAAGACCTTGTTGTAGAAACCGGCCGGCCATAGCGGCCTCGTAAAATCCAGTAAGCGCAGAAAGTCGAATTCTAACGAGGGAAAGCAGTTCTGCGACTCCGCACGCAGACCGTCGCTAAGCGGTGTCAGGGTCGCGCGTACGACGGGCAGCAGTCCGGACCCGTAGTCGGCGGCGAGGATCCCGCCGGATTCTTCTACACCCGCCGAGACTATGCCGCGCGGCCGATGGAACTTGAAGCTTCGGCTGACAACCCGGACGCCGTTCGCGAGCAGGGCCGAGGCGAGCGTATCACCACTGAACCCCTGCAGCGTCTTGCCATTGAAAGTAAACGTGAGCCGCTGTGACCGGTCGATGCGGCCGCCCTGTCCATTGCGAAACGGCTGACTCACCGCTCAAGTTCCGGCGCCGCGTCGCCCATCGGGTACACGGCGTGGATTTCATGCGTCAGCGTGTCGCGCGCCACATTGAACCACTGGCCGCAGCCAAACGCGTGACACCAGCGCTCGAGATGCAAGCCCTTCGGGTTCGTCCGGTTGAACACGTAGTCGGCCCATTCGGCGTCACTGACTTGCGGGCCGGGCCTTTCGATGTGTGCGTCACCGCCGCAATGGAACTCGACTTCGTCGCGTGTTCCACAATAGGGGCAGCAGATCCTGAGCATCAGTGGGCAACTCCGGAGGCTGCGCCCTCGTCGATCAGCGCGCCGCGCTCGAAGCGGTCGAGGCCGAAATCCGCGATCAGCGGGTGCGGCTCGTCGTTGGCTATCGTGTACGCCATCGTATCGCCACCCGCCGGGATCGCCTTGTAGCCGCCGGTACCCCAGCCACCGGTAATGTACAGATCTCGCACTGGCGTCTTACCCATGACGGGCGTCGTATCCGGCGTGATATCGGTGATGCCTGCCCACTGGCGCATGAGCCGCAGAGACGTAAACGCCGGTATCAGCTCGAGCAGCGCGGCGACATTCTCTTCGACGACGGGGACGCCGCCCCGCTGCGCGTAGCTCGTGTAGCTATCGGCTCCGCCGCCCAGGACGATCTCGCCCCTGTCGGATTGGCTCACGTACATATGTATCAGCGACGACGTCAACATCGTGTCCAGGCAGGGTTTGACGGGTTCGCTCACCATCGCCTGCAGAGCCATGCTGACAATCGGCACGCGGAAGCCGGCCATCGCGGCCAGGACGCTCGTGTTGCCGGCGACGGCAATGCAAACTTTGCCCGCCGAAACGGGGCCCCGCGTGGTCCGAACGCCCGTCACCCTGCCGGCATCGATATCGAACCCGGTTACCTCGCATTGCTGTACTATGTCGACGCCGTGCGTGTCGGCCGCACGCGCATAACCCCAGGCGACGGCGTCATGGCGCGAAATGCCCGCGCGCCGCTGGATGAAGCCTCCATGGACCGGATAACGCGCGTCCAGGTTGATGAGCGGTACGAGGCGCTTGATATCGCCCGGGCTCATCAACTCGGAATCGATGCCGTTGATTCTGATCGCGTTCGCCCAGCGCCGCTTTGTCTCCCAATCGTGATGGCTGTGCGCAAGCGTCAGCACGCCTCGCTGGCTCAACATGATGTTAAAGTTGAGTTCGCGCCCGAGACTCTCATAGAGCTTCAGGGAATGATCGAAAAAGGCGGCGCTCTGCGGCCAGAAATAATTAGAGCGCGTGACCTGGGTGTTGCGACCGGAGTTGCCGCCGCCGAGGAAGCCTTTCTCGAGCACGGCGACGTTGCGGGCGCCGTGTTTGTTGGCGAGATAGTACGCGGTCGACAGGCCATGTCCGCCGGCGCCGATGATCACAACATCATAGGAATTCCNNAATTCCTGAGTTTGGGATTTCGCCACAGGGGCTTCCAGTACCGATGCCCCCGGAGCGCGTTGCGGACGAGCGAAAGAGCGGAATAGCCTTTCATGCTGCGTCATCGTACGCTACCGGAAAGCGCGAATTCAATCGCGACCCATCAATTGTATATAGGCGAACGACTTGAGCAGAAAGCCCCGCTACGACATTCTTTTCGAGCCCGTAAATATCGGCCCCGTAACGGCGCCCAACCGCTTCTACTGCACGCCGCATGCGCTCGGCACCGGCAACCAGATGCCGCATACACGCGCGGCAATGCGGGAGGTCCGGGCCGAGGGTGGCTGGGGTGTCGTCAACACCGGCTACTGCTCGATTCATCCGAGTTCCGACGATGCGCCGCTGCCCTATTGCCGCTTGTGGGACGATGAAGACATCAAGGTGCACACGTTGATGGTGGATGCCGTTCACCGCCATGGCGCGCTGGCGGGCGTGGAATTGTGGCACGGTGGCGGCGGTACCGGTAACCGCATGACGCGAATGCCACTGATGTCGGCCTCGGGTATTGCGGGCGAGTCGACCTACCCGGGCTGGATCAGCCTGGCGAAGTCGCGGGCCATGGACAAGCACGATATTCGCGAGTTTCGGCGCTGGCATGTCGATGCGGCGAAGCGTGCCAAGTCTGCCGGCTTCGACATCGTCTATATATATTCGGGCATGAATTTCGGGCCCTATCAATTCCTGCTGCCGTGGGTCAACCAGCGTACGGACGAGTATGGCGGCAGCCTCGAGAATCGCGTCAGGCTGACACGTGAGATACTCGAAGACATAAAGGAGGCCGTTGGCGACACCTGTGCGGTGGCCCTGAGGTTCAGTACCGACGAGCTGCTGAGGGTGCCCGGAGAGACGATGGAGTCCGAGGCGCACGAGATCGTCTNNTCGTCGAACTGGGTGGTTGAAACCGCATCGGCGCGATTCAGCGAGCAAGGAGCGCAGGAACCCCTCGTCAGCTTTGCGAAGTCGCTGACGTCGAAACCGGTTGTCGGCGTCGGTCGGTTTACCTCGCCCGACGAGATGGTCAGCCAGGTCAGGCGCGGCATACTCGACCTGATCGGCGCCGCGCGGCCGTCGATCGCGGATCCGTTCCTGCCGAACAAGGTCAACGAAGGCCGGGAAGATGAGATACGCGAGTGCATCGGCTGCAATATCTGCGTGTCCGGGTATCACGACTGCGTGCCGATTCGCTGCACCCAGAACCCGACCATGGGCGAGGAGTGGCGCCGCGGCTGGCACCCGGAACACATACCCGCCGGCGATCCCGGCACGAAGGTCCTCGTCGTCGGCGCCGGACCTGCCGGACTCGAGTGCGCGAGGGCCCTTGGTAAACGCGGCTTTGCGGTCACGCTCGCCGAGGCTGGCGAGGAATTGGGCGGCCGGGTAACGATCGAGTCCCGGCTGCCGGGGCTAGCCACCTGGGGGCGGGTGCGCGACTACCGAGAGAACCTGCTGAAAACGATGGGCAACGTGGACATTTATCGCGGCAGCCTGCTGTCGGCGCAGGACGTCCGCGACTTCGGCTGCGATCACGCGGTTATCGCGACCGGGGCGAAATGGACGACCGACATCCCCGGCGCCGACGGCTATCCGTTTGCAGGGCTCGATAGCGAAGTGGTCTTCACCCCGGATGACGTGCTCGGTGGCGTTACCCTCGAGGGTCCGGTTGTCGTTTACGACTTCGATCACTATTACATGGGCAGCTGCCTGACCGAACTGCTGCGCGCAGATGGCTACGAAGTCACGATCGTCACCAACGCGAACGCCGTCTCCGCCTGGACGTTCATGAACAACGAGCTGGCCGAGATCCGGTCGCGGATGATCGAGCTCGGAGTACGCACCGAACTCGAAAACATGGTAACGGGGTTCGGCAATGGCGCGGTCGAGCTGACGAGCATCTATCGGGACAAGACGGTCCGCTCGATCGACTGCAGCGCACTGCTCGTCGTCGGTGTGAGACAGCCGAATGACGCGCTCTACCGGGAACTGATGTCCGACGCGGATGCGCTGGCCGATGCCGGCATCGCCAGCGTGCGCAGTATCGGGGATTGCCGGGCGCCAGGTGCGATTGTCCACGCGGTTTACTCCGGCCACGAATGTGCCCGGATGATCGACGCCGAGGGCTCGCCAGATCGATTCGCATGGGAGCGACCGCAGCTTTTCGACACTTAAGGACCGTCGCGACTAAAGCAGTCCGGGCAGGCGCGGCAGCGACAGTCCGGCTCAGAGCGGGCTCAACAACATGACGGGCGTCGCCAAGATACGCGCGCCACAACCGGCGACTGCCGCGACTATGCGGCTAATCGTTGCGATCGCGAGAACCGTTCCGATCTAAGACCTGCGAGATCTGGTACGTAGACCTAATCGGGTTTGCCGTAGTCTTTCGCGTTGTAGCACTCGAAGATCAGGTGGATCCTATCCGTTGCACCACCGTTTCTCGCAGCGTGAACACGCTTGTTGTTCACTTCGATCATCTCCCCGACGGGCATGTGCATTTCCTGCCGACCGACGCGAAACAATGTCTTTTCATTGGTAATCAGCGGCACATGAACTTTGTGAATGTGCTGGCTCGCGTCGCCATCGGAGTGCGCGGAAATCTCACCACCCGCAGGCAACCTCGCGAGCATGACACGCGGAAACCGGTAGTCCGTGTAGCCGAGCTTTTCCGCCGCCTGTTCCATGACGGGCAACAGCACGTCCTTCCATTCGTTCCACAGAACGGGATGATCGCTGAAGTCGAACACGTTGTCGGAATTGGTAACGAAGCGAAACATGATGTGGCGCGTATCATTGAGCTGAGCGATCTTGTTCGGCTTGGCTTCGTTTTCTGATTCCCATGCCGATTCCGGAATATTCTGTACACGCTCTACCAGGGCTTCAACGTTCGCGGACCCCAGTGGCTTGAAATAGTCCGTTTTCGGGTACTTATACGCCTCGGAGAATTCGTAGCCGAATCGTTCGATCAGATAGCGATCCTTATCGGCGACCAGTTGCTCGAGTTCCGGAATGTAGCCACCCACAAAAGTACTGGGGCGCGAGCTCGCATTGAGTGGCCTGGCCGCCTCGAGGTAGCTGCTAATGCCGCGCGTGATCGGCATCCCGGTTTCCTCGAATAATCTGAGCGCGTCTTTCCTCAGATTCTCGAAACGGCCGAAGCGAACCTGGTGATCACGCTCCGACTCGAACATGAGTCGGAACAACCAGGTGTAGTAACCAATACCCGCCGGGTAATTTGCAAAATGCTGCGAGCGCAGGCCCGGCAAATGATTCCGTGCCGGTTTTTGTGCGTCTATGACTTTCGGTGCCAGCAACGTCAGCTGCTGCAACAGTCGCCTGCTCTTTGAGCTGCCATCGCCGAGATTCAGGAACCTGGTGACGGTTGCTTCAAAATCGAGCGAATCCCGATCGGAGAGGATCTGGTAGACGAATTGTCGTTTGCGCCGGTAATCACAATACATGGAGACATACCAGTCCCACGGGTTTCGTACGAAACTGATGACCGGTAAATGTGAGAAACGTTCGGGCAGGTCGCGAAGGTGCCCATGATACTGGAGCATCCGGGCACCCGGCACATGATTCATTATCAGCTTGTTGAGGAACGTTCCTCCTGTCCTCGAAACATGGATATAGACGAAATGATCCGTGACGATCATTTCAAGACCTGGCAGACCACGACGAACGCCGTGTCGTTGACGTGCTCCCGATCCGCAGTGTCAGGCGCATACAATTCGACTTCGACAAGCCTCGGTTCGGTAATCGTGCCTCGCGCAACATCCTCTGCCAGCTTGTCAGCAAAACCCACGGACTCGTAGTGGGTCGAGCGCACGCTGACGGCACACTGTGCGCCCGGCGCCGCGACCCGCCACAGCTCGTTCAGGGGCTCCGGTCCGAGGTGCCCGTGAGTGAACGTGCCGGCGCTGACCAGTCCCGCGTACCGGGCATCGGCTATATCAAGCTTTGTCGTCAGGTCCGCCTCGATCAGGTTCCTGTAGACCGGCTCACCGTTCGCTGTTCTTTTGCGGCCGGCTTCGGCGAGCATCGGCGCGGAGATATCGATGCCGTCGACCGCTTCGATGCCGGCCTCCCGCAGACAAGCGCCGACGATACCCGTGCCGCAGCCGACGTCCAGCACCGGGCCGTCCACGCGATCTTTGAGTTTCGCAAGCTGCTCCGCGACGCGCCTGAAGAGCACGTACCCAAACCTGTCAACAAACTCTGTGTCGTAAGTCAGCGCCCATTCGCCATACAGGCGCACGCTGTCCTCGGGCGTCTCGAGGGCATAGGCATCATCGACGTTCAGTACTTTCTTCTCGCCCATTTCGATTTTCCGTGTCGCTAACGCGATTCGACGAGCGGCGGCCGCTCGTCCGGCGACGTGATCGTCACGATCCGGTCGCTGTAGAAGCCGTTATAATCCGTACGCCCACCGATGCTGTAGGCCCCGATATTACCGAACTCGAGGTAATCGCCGGCACGAATGTCGCGAGGCAGTTCGACCAGGCCGGGGAGCGTGTCGGTGGAGTCGCAGGTCGGTCCGTGCAGCTGAAACTCGATGGTATCGCCTGCGAGCACATCGCCGTCGCGAAATGCCCGCACCGGAAACCGGTCGGGTCCGTCGATCCGGAGCAGCCAGAAGATACCGAACATGCCGTCGTTGAGGAACAGACGATTGTCCTTGCGCAGCAGTACTTCCACTACGGCGGACATGCCCGGCGCGGCGAGCGCGCGTCCCGGTTCGCCGAGTATTTCGGCATCGTCAGCCATCGGCAGCCTGGCAAAAGACTCCTTCAGCGCGGCGAAGTACTTGTCGAGACCGGGAACGATGAAGCCCGGGTAAGATTTCGGATAGCCACCGCCGACGTCAAGCAGTCGCAGCCGAAACGGCAGCTGCTCCAGCACCGTCTGCGTGACCGACATGGCGTGCCGGTATGCTTCCGGATCGGTTACTGACGAGCCAACGTTGAACGCGAACGCCGGCTCGGCTCCGGTGTCGGCAATCGCCTGTAATAGCCCGGACACCTCCTCCGGCGGCGCACCGAACCGACCCGACAGGTTCTCGTAGGCCGACTCGTGATGCACGGCCATACGCGCAAAAATCACAGCCCTCGACGGATCGATCTCCTTTTCGAGCTGCTCGAGCCCGCTCAGGTGGTCGACGAGGAAATGCCGCACTCCGTAATTATCCTGTGCCGTTCTGGCGGCCTCCCGAAGGCGCGTCGGAATCATGAAGTACTTGGTCGAATCGGGTGCCAGAGCATGCGCGAGCTCGATCTCGGGCAAAGATGCACAATCGAAGTGCCGCACGCCCGAGCCGATGAGCAAGCGCATGACCGTCGGGTCGGGATTGGCCTTGATCGCATACAGCACGCGACCCGGAAAGCCGCGCAGGAACTCCCCTGCGGTCTCCTGGTAGACGCGAGGATAGATGCAGTAGACCGGCTCCGTCGGGCGCTCGGAGCGGATGAGACTTGCCACATCGGTGAACTGTTCGGGCGAGTCGTACATCGTATCTCTAGCTCCGCATCTTCGTTGCGCGCGGATCATACGGCGGTTCCGCGAGGATCCTTGCGGGCCTGCGCTGATCGATGACATGCACCGTCAGGTCGTTGGCAGCGTCGAGGAACGACGTCTTGACATAGCCCAAAGCCAGGCTTTTGTCGACCGTGTGCCCGTAGGCACCCGAAGTTACGTAGCCAGCATAATCATCGGCGTGCCATATAGGCTCGTAGCCCCAAGCGTCTGCATCCACCGAATCGATTTCGAGGGCCACCAGCCTGTGCGGGGGTTCCGCCTCACGGTCCTGCAACGCCGCCTCCCGGCCGATGAAATCTGACTTGTCGTAGTCGACCCAGCGATCCATGCCGCACATCACCGGCGTGTAATCCGGCGTAAACTCGCGTGACCAGATACCGAAACTCTTTTCCATTCCCATGGATACGAGCGCACGGGTGCCGAACGACCTGACCCCGAACTTTTTCCCGGCCTCGAAGAGCCCGTCGTAGACCGGGCCGGCGCAGTTGGCCGGGACGTAAATCTCGTAGCCGAGTTCACCCGTGAAAGAGATTCTCGCAACATGGCATCGCGCAAGGCCGACATCCATTTCCCGCACTGACATGAACGGCATGGCATCGTTATCGAGATCGCCAGACGCGACCCGCTGCATGAGTTCCCGCGAGCGCGGACCTGCAATTGCAATGGTCGTCAGTTCAGCCGAGCAGTTTTTGACCCGGACGTCGCGCTCGCCCAAATACTGTTCGAACCAGCTCATGTGAAATTCCTGCAGGTAGCCGGAGCCGACAATCATGAATCGATCGTCGGCCATGCGCATGACCGTCAGGTCGCCCTTCATCCGCCCGGACGGCAGCAGCAGCGGGCCCATGCGTATCCTGCCGATGCCGGGCAGGCGGCTCGCGAACAGGTAGTCCATCCAGGCCTCTGCATCGGTGCCGGACACCTCGTACCTGGCGAAGGACGACCCGTCCAGAATACCGACGCCGTTCCTGACGGCACGGCATTCCTCGCCGACCGGATCATGGGAGTTCGAGCGACGGAAGCTCGGCGTCTCGGCAGGCTCGTCCCCCTCCGGCGCGAACCAGAGCGGCACCTCGAGTCCGTATGACTCGCCGAACACGGCATTCGCCTGCTCGAGACGATCGTAGAATGGCGAGACCTTGTGCGGACGTGCCGCCGGCCACTCGTCGTTTGGGCAAAGCAGGTAAAAGCGGTTCTCGTAGAACTCCTTCGCCTTCTGCACCGAATACGCACGTGTTGCGTAGTCGCCGAAACGATTGACGTCCATCGCAAAAATATCGCCTTCGGGCTCGCCGTTGATCATCCACTGCGACAACGCCAGTGCGACGCCGCTGCCCTGGCTGAAGCCCGCCATGACGCCGCAAGCCGACCAGTAGTTCCGCACACCGCGCACGGAACCGACGAGCGGATTGCCGTCGGGTGCGAACGTGAACGGCCCGTTGACGACGCGCCGAATGCCGGCGTCGGCAACCGACGGGAAGCGCTCGAAGCCCTTCGACAGGGCGTCAGCCACATCGTCCAGGCGTGGTTCCAGCAGATCGGACTCGCCGTAGTCCCAAGGCGTTCGATCGACAGACCAGGGCGTCGAGT
>JABAHR010008564.1_pt2 | contig 15155 bp, 17 predicted proteins | sample 7062101 | NCBI WGS metagenome assembly JABAHR01 (sample SAMN14534553, study PRJNA622989) | marine sediment metagenome | biome: marine biome [ENVO:00000428]; feature: marine pelagic biome [ENVO:01000023]; material: deep marine sediment [ENVO:00002113] | place: India: Gulf of Kutch | collected... | reverse complement strand
GGCGATGATCCACGTCTCGGGCAGCTGCAATCCGGCCATGCACGCGACCGGCGGCTATTACCTTGCCGCTGACACCGTCGCCTTCATGCAATTGTTGCAGGGCGACCTGTTCGCCCGCTTCCCCAAATTGAAGCTGATCATTCCCCACGGCGGCGGCGCAGTGCCCTATCACTGGGGCCGCTACCGGGGCCTGGCCGACATGCTCAAGCAGCCGAGCCTCGACCAGCTGCTGATGAACAACGTGTTCTTCGACACCTGCGTCTACCACCAGCCGGGCATCGACCTGCTGGCCGACGTGATCGAGAACAAGAACATCCTGTTCGGCAGCGAAATGGTCGGCGCGGTGCGCGGCATCGACCCCACCACCGGCCATTATTTCGACGACACCAAGCGCTACATCGATGCGCTCGATATCTCTGATGCAGAGAAACATGCCATCTTCGAAGGCAATGCGCGTAAGGTCTATCCGCGCCTCGACGCGAAACTGAAGGAAATGGGATATTGAGCGCGACAGCCACCGGATTTGCCGCTTGCGAAAAGCCCGAGCGCTATATCCAGCAACTCGTCAAGCACTGGGGCCACAAGATGGCCACCAGCTATGACGAGGGCGACGGCATGGGCGCGTTCCGCTTTTCCGAACATACCAATGCGGTGATGACCGCGCACAAGGGTGGCATCGGCATCACCCTGACCACTGCCGACATGGAAGAGAACACCCGCATGCGCGAAGTGATCGAGAAGCACATCGATCGTTTCGCCTTCCGCGAGGCCCCGCTGACCTATGAGTGGAAGGACCAGTGATGCAGGGCCCGGCAACAGGAGGAGCGGCATGACGAGCTGGCTGGAAAACGCCTGGTATGTCGCCTCGTGGGACGCCGGCATCGACGCAGCCCCCGTTGCCCACACCATTTGCAACATCCCGATGGTGTTCTACCGCAAGCTTGACCGCAGCGTGGTCGCCATGCGCGATGCCTGCCCCCATCGCATGCTGCCGCTGTCCAAGGGCATCCGCGAAGGCGATTCGATCCGCTGCTCCTATCACGGGCTCAAGATCGGCCCGGACGGGGTGGCGGAGGAAATGCCGCTCAAGAACGAGGCTGTGAACACCCGCATCTGCGCCGAGACCTTCGTCACCCATGAGCGCTATCGCTTCGTCTGGGTATGGATCGGCGACAAGGACAAGGCCGACCCGGACCTGATTCCGGACCTGTGGCCATGCGAGGCGGAAGGCTGGACCTTCGATGGCGGACGCTACCACGTCGCCTGCGATTACCGGCTGATGATCGACAATCTGATGGACCTGACGCACGAGACCTATGTCCATGCGACATCGATCGGGCAGGAGGAAATCCTCGAAGCGCCGATTGAATGCGTGGTCGAGGACGAGACGGTCTATATCCGCCGCTGGAAGCCGGGTGTCGAAGCCCCGCCGTTCTGGGCCGCCGCGCTCAAGCAGCACGGCACGGTCGACCGCTGGCAGATCTGCCAGTTCAACCTGCCCGCCTCGGTGATGATCGATGTCGGCGTGGCACCGCCCGGATCGGGCGCATCGCTGGACGATCACGCCAGCCAGGGCGTGCGCGGCATGGTGATCGATTTCATGACCCCGGAAACCGAGGACACGCACCATTATTTCTGGGGCATGGCGCGCAATTTCGAAACCCATGACGCAGGGTTTACCGCAAGGTTCAAGCAGCAGCAGGGCCAGGTCTTCGCCGAAGACAAGGACGTGCTGGAGGCACAGCAGGACGCAATCAGGAAGAATGCCGGCATGCGCCTGAATGCCTATTCGATCGATCAGGGCGGCGTTCGCGCCCGCCAGCTGATCAGCCGGGCAATCAAGGCGCAGGCCGCCAGTTGAGGAATGGAGTTATGACAGAAAAGAAGAAAGAGCGGATCGACATCCACGAATATCTCGCCGAGTTCGACGATATTCCCGGAACCCGCGTGTTCACCGCACAGCGGGCGCGCAAGGGCTACTGGCTGAACCAGTTCGCCATGAGCCTGATGAAGGAAGAGAACCGCCAGAAGTTCAAGGCCGACAACGCCGCCTACCTGGAGGACTGGAACCTCACCGAGGCGCAGAAGGCTGCAGTGCTGGCGCGCGACTACAACGCCATGATTGACGAGGGCGGCAACGTCTACTTCCTGTCCAAACTGTTTTCCGCCGACGGCCAGAGCTTCCAGCAGGCAGCCGGTTCGATGACCGGCATGACGGCAGATGAATATGCAAAGATGATGATCGATGGCGGCCGTTCGCCCGAAGGCGTCCGCTCCAAGAAGGGAGGCTATTGAGATGGCCCGAGTTACAACCGGAATTACCTCTTCGCACATCCCGGCGCTCGGCGCGGCGCTGCAGACGGGGACCAGCCAGAACGAATACTGGGGCCCGGTGTTCAAGGGCTACCAGCCGATCATGGACTGGATCTATGGCGACGACAACATGCCCGACGTGATCGTGCTGGTTTACAACGACCACGCGACCGCTTTCGACATGAACGTCATCCCGACCTTCTCGATCGGCTGCGCAGAACGCTTCAAGCCGGCCGACGAAGGCTGGGGCCCGCGCCCGGTGCCCGACGTGATCGGACACCCGGACCTGGCCTGGCATATCGCCCAGAGCCTGATCCTCGACGATTTCGACATGTGCATCTTCAACGAGATGGACGTCGACCATGGCTGCACCGTGCCGCTGTCGATGATCTTCGGCGAGCCGGAAGAATGGCCGTGCAAGGTCATCCCGCTGCCGGTCAACGTGGTCACCTACCCGCCGCCCTCGGGCGCGCGCTGCTTCGCCCTGGGCGATTCGATCAAGGCCGCGGTGGAAAGCTTCCCGGAAGACCTCAACGTGCATGTCTGGGGCACGGGCGGCATGAGCCACCAGCTCCAGGGACCGCGCGCCGGTCTGATCAACAAGGAGTTCGACCTCAACTTCATCGACCAGCTGATCAAGGACCCGGAAACGCTCTCCAAGATGCCGCATATCGAGTATCTGCGTGAATCGGGTTCGGAAGGCATCGAGCTGGTGATGTGGCTGATCATGCGCGGGGCGCTGGGCGACAAGGTGAAGGACCTCTACACCTTCTACCACATCCCCGCCTCCAACACCGCGCTCGGCGCGCTGATCCTGCAGCCGGAAGACGCGGCGAAGGACGCGCTCGATCCGCGGGTGGTCTATTCGGGCCACAGCCTCGAAGCGGCGGAGTAGGACCTTGCCAGGGCCCTCGCGTGCCGATGCGCGCGAGGGTGCCACCCCGATATCGACTTTCCAACCTTACCCTCGATAGGGAGAAACCCCATGAAGATCGCACTCGCCGGCGGCGGCGCATTCGGTGAAAAGCACCTCGACGGACTGAAGAACATCGATGGCGTGGAAGTGACCGCGCTGGTCGGACGCCGGCTCGAACCGACGCAGGCCATGGCCGAGAAATACGGCGTCGGCTTCGCCACCACCAACTATGAAGAGATGCTCACCCGCGACGATGTCGATGCGGTGATCCTGTGCACGCCGACGCAGATGCACGCCGACCAGGCAATCAAGGCCATGGACGCGGGCAAGCACGTCGAAGTTGAGATTCCGCTGGCCGACAGCCTTGCCGATGCCGAAGCCGTGCTGGCCAAGCAGAAGGAAACGGGCCTGGTCTGCATGGCCGGTCACACCCGCCGCTTCAATCCCTCGCACCNNNNGAAGCAGCAGATCGACTCGGGTGAATTCAACGTCCTGTCGATGGACGTCGAAACCTATTTCTTCCGCCGCGAGAACAAGAACGCCAAGGGTGAGCCGCGCAGCTGGACCGACCACCTGCTGTGGCACCACTCGGCGCACACCATCGACATCTTCCAGTACATGACCGGATCGAAAGTGGTGAAGGCCAATATCCTGCAGGGCCCCAAGCACCCGCAGCTGGGCATCGCCATGGACCAGTCGATCCAGATGAAGACCGAGAAGGGCCAGATCCTGACCCTGTCGCTGTCGTTCAACAACGAAGGGCCGTTCGGCACCTTCTTCCGCTACATTGGCGACACTGCGACTTACCTCGCCCGCTACGACGACCTCTTTAACGGCAAGGACGAGCCGATCGACCTGTCCGGCGTCGACGTTCCCTCGAACAACGGCATCGAGTTGCAGGACCGCGAGTTCATTGCCGCGATCCGCGAAGGCCGCGAGCCGAACTCGTCGGTGGCCGGCACGATCGAATGCTACCGCACCATCGGCGCGCTGGCGGCCAGCCTCGAAGAACAGGACGGCTGGTCCTGATGGCAGTAATCGCAAAGCGCAAGATCGCCGGGCGCGCAGTCCATCCCGTAGGCCTTGGCTGCATGAACCTCAGCTGGGCCTATGGCTCGCCGCCGCCGCGCGAGGATTGCGTCAAGCTGCTCAACCGGGCGCTCGACATCGGCTATGACCATCTCGACACCGCCAATATCTATGGCATGGGCGCGAACGAGGAACTGCTGGCCGAAGCCGTGATGCACCGGCGCAAGGACTTCTTCCTTGCCTCCAAGTGCGGCATCGTCGTCGACGGGGTCAAGCGCGGTGTCAGCTGCGCGCCGGAATCGATTACCGAGAATCTCGAGGCCAGTCTCAAGCGGCTCGGCACCGACCATCTCGATCTCTATTACATGCACCGCTTCGATCCCAAGGTGCCCATCGCCGACAGCGTCGGCGCCATGGTGCGGGCAATCGAGGCCGGCAAGATCGGCGCCTATGGCGTCAGCGAATGGAACGCCGCGCATCTGCGCGAGGCCCATGCGGTTCACCCCGTGGGTGCAGTGCAGCCGGAATATTCGCTGTGGTCACGCAATGTCGAACTCGGCGTGCTCGATGCCTGCAGGGAGCTGGGCATCCCGCTGGTCGCCTTCAGTCCCACCGGGCGCGGCGCTTTCGGCGGCGAGCTGAAGGATACCTCCACGCTGGAGGACAAGGACCTGCGCACCAAGATGCCGCGCTTCAATGCGGAAAACTGGCCGAAGAACCTCAAGATCATCGCCGAATTCGAGGCGCTGGCCAGCGACGTCGGCGTCGAGCCCGCACAGCTCGCCTTGCGCTGGGTGCTGGCCCAGGGCGATATCTGCCACGTCATCCCCGGCACCGTTTCGCCCGACCACCTGGAAGAGAATTTCCAGGCACTGGATGTCGAAATCCCGGACGAAGCAATCGCGCGAGCCGGCGAGATCATCAACCACTCCACCGTGCACGGCCATCGCTATCACGAGGCGATCAAGCCGACCATCGACACGGAGGAATTCGAGGACGCCTGACATGGCTGGAAACGGGAAGAACGTGAGGGCAGCNNCAGCAATCGGCTATTGCGAGCGCACCGAGCGGCGCCCCTTCTTCTATGCCAACGCGCATGAAAAGGACTTCGTGCCGCTGAAGCCAGCCGAGGTCGAGATCCGCGATGCGCGGGGGATGGACTGCTCGCTCGACGGCGAGGGTTTTACCCTCGTCGAGCATCGCAGCGCCGTATCCGACCTCACCGATCTCGACGAGGTGAAGCGCGTCCACTCGGGCGAGATCGTCGAGCTGATCAAGCAGGTTTCGGGCTGCGACCACGTGGCAATGACGCCGATGGGGATCCTGCGCTTTTCGGAAAAAGCCGGCGAGAACGAGGTGCATGACAATTCCCACCCGGCGCGCTTCGTCCATGTCGACATGGCGAAGGAAGCTGCCGAAGCCGCTCGCGCGAAGATGGCGCCCGAAGGCCGCGAGATCGTCCGCAGCGCGCAATACAATGTCTGGCGCGTGCTCAGCGATCCGCCCAATGACGTGCCTTTGGGCCTGTGCGATTACCGCAGCCTGTCGCCGGAGGATTTCATCGGCTGCGATGCGATCTTCGATCCGCTCGATGGCAGCCCGGAATGGGGCTTTCCCAACTACCTGCTGGCCTGCAACCCGGCCCATCGCTGGTACTATTATTCCGACATGCATCCGGGCGAAGCGCTGGTGTTCAAGACCTCGGAAAGCGATCCTGCGCGCGCCCAGCTGATGCCGCACGGAGCCTTCGACAACCCGCTGGCAGGGCCCGATGCACCGCCGCGCGTGAGCCTGGAGATGCGCGGCACCGCCTACTGGTTCGCCTGAGCCTTCACTCAAAAAAGCGAAAACGGCACCGGCGCTGCCCGTGGACCCCTGGGAGAAGGCTCGTGGACTGGCGCCGGTGCCGAGGTAACGGCCGGACCGGAGTGTTTGCCCCTAGTCTCCGGTCTCGGCCGTCGTCCCTTCCGCCGCCTCGCCGGGTGCGATGGCGACATTGTAAGCCGATACGATCTGCCACGTCGCACCGGTCTCGCGCTGCCACACGGTCTGGCTGTTGAGTGGCAGGGTGACGGCCTCGCCCGTCTCCGGATCGCTGGTGGTGAAGGCGACGGTTGAGGTCACCACTGCCATGTCTCCGCCGGCAGAAGCCCAGCCGGCAACCGGTTCGATCGTCAGCGCGAAGTTGGGATCCGCCAGCAAGGCGTCATAGGCCTCGACAATGGCCACCCCGCCATCGAGCACACTGCCATCGGGCCGCACCAGCCTGGCATCGTCGCGATAGAGCCGCGCAATGCCGACTAGGTCGTCGGCCTCGATGGATTGCAACTGCGACTGCTCGGTATGGCGGATCGCGGCAATGGATTCGTCAGGGTCCACACCGCCGCAGGCCGAAAGCATGACCAGCGGCACAAGGGCCCCGAACACGTAGTTCTTCATCAAATATCCCCATTCAACGGCAGCACGTGACTCGCTGCCCTCAGTGGTGGGGATAGGTGGCACGGGGGCCACGCTCCTTGATTTGCCTCAATAAAGCGACAAGCCGCATGGCGCGCTGTCACAATTGCGCCAGCAGTTCCTTCCAGAACGCCTTGGCGGCGGACACCTCATCCGCGTCGCGCAGCTTCTCGTGATTGACGCCAACGCCGACCTTGCCCTTGGGTTTGTCGGAAAATCCAACCGTGACGCGCGATCCGTTGTCGAGGTCGACGCGCCAATAGCGCCATTTCTCGCTTTGCGTGACGCGCGGTTCTTGCAGAGCCAGGGCACCGGCGAATTCGGCGCTTTCGCAATTGATGTCCTGCCACCTGGCCAACGCCGAATCCTTGTCTCCCGCAACCGTCCTGCTGGCCCCTGCGGCAAAACTGCCGGCGCAAGTCTGCCCAACTTCCCGGCGACCGATCATCCGCTCGTAACCGACAGTGACCATCTGCCGCCACCACGGCTTGACGCCCTCGGACTTGAGCGAGCGGGCAATGTCGGCATGGCTCATGGCCGCGGCGCCGGCAGCGTCGAGATGTGCCTTCCAGCCGGCCCAGTCGCGGCCCGTCGCCGCGCGCACGGCGGCGTCAGACATCCCCGGATCGGCCATCGCCTAGAGGCTGGAATAGAGGTCCAGCAGCCGTGCCCAGGCGCGCTCTGCCTCGGCCTCGTCATAGACGGGGCTGTCGAGCACGGTCCACCCGTGGTCGCCGCCATAGACCTCGATCTCGGCATCGAGACCGGCAGCGTCGGCCGCCGCGCGCAGGGCATCCTTGTCGCCTGGCGCATTGGCATCGTCATTGCTGCCAATGGCGATCAGCGCGCGCGCATCCCCGGCCGCGTCGTCGAGCAGGTTGACCGGCGAATTCTCGCCCTCGCCGACAAGCCCGCCGCCGTGGAAACTGGCGGCCGCCTTGACCCTGTCGGGCACGGCAGCAAGGCCATAGATGGTCCACGATCCGGTCATGCAATAGCCCTGCGTGCCGATGCCGCGCGAGGTATCGACCGTGTCCTGCGCGTCGAGCCAGGCGACCACGGCACGCACCGTGTCCATCACCGCCTCGGGCGAATTCTCGCCCATCCATGGGCGCACGGTGGCAAAGCCGTCATTGTTGCGCCAGTCCTCGAAATCCTCGAACTGCGGGGCCGGTACGCTGCGATAATAGGGATTGCCCAGCAGCACCGAATAGCCGGCCTCGGCAAGGCGCATCGCCATCATTTTCTTGGCCGGGCGAATGCCGGCAATGTCTGGCCACATGATGATGCCCGGCAGCGACGTTCCGGCCTTGCTGTAGAAGAACCCGTCGAGCGTGCCGCCCGGGGCATCGAAACTCACTGCAGTTTCGGTCACCTCGGCCCCTTCTGCAGAACTCGACGTCGCACAGGCCCCCAGCGACACCCCGGCGCCGGCCAGCGCGCCCATGCGCGCGAAATCGCGCCGGTTGACCCGCGGCATGTTCGCAAGAATTTCAGAATCGCACATTGTTCGCCTCCGCTCCCTGTTCCGTTTGCCGGGGAGGATAACAGAGGGGCGAGGCGCGTCTAGAGCCTGTGGCGAAGTCTAGGTCAGATCGTCCATCTTGATGAACAGGCCGGCCTCGGCATCGCGCATGGCTTTCCTGCGCAGCGCCTCGATATGGGCGCGGCCCGGGGGCACTTCCTCCAGCGGCAGGGCGAGCACCTGCTTGGTATATTCCTCGAGGAAATCGGGGCCGTGTTCGGGATGGGTCAGGATCAGCCCGTCCTGCCGCGTCATCCCGCCGAGGATCTTCGAGCCGACGATATAGGGATCCATGCCGTGATCCTCGAACCCGGTGCCGAATTGCGCCAGTTCGGCCTCGTTGACCGGGCCCAGCCCGCTCTCGCCGAAGTTCTCCGGACGCTTCAACGCGCTGCTCCAGGCATTGGTGCGGGTCAGCGCCGGGCAGCACAGCGAACAGCCGACGGCATGGGGCGCAAGATTGAAGCGCAGGGAATCGGTCAGCCCGCGCACGGCAAACTTGCTGGCGGTATAAATGCCCGCCTGCGGGCCCGGCAGGAAGGCCGCCATGCTGGAGATATTTGTCACGTGGCGGCGACCGTTGCTGGCCTTGATCTTCGGCAGGAAGGACACCAGCCCGTTGACCACGCCGCCGAAATTGACCCCCATGATCCAGTCGAAATCGTCATAGGTGGCGACATCGGTCGGCCCGAACACGGAGACGCCGGCATTGTTCACCAGCACATGCACCTCGCCGTAGCGGTCGGCCACTTCGTCGGCCACCTCGGCAAAGCGCGCGCGGTCGGTCACGTCGAGCTTGCAATAGAGCGGCTGGTCATAGCCCTTGGAATCGAACCATGCCTCGGTCGCGGCCTTGTCGTCCTCGTTGCGATAGGACAGCGCCAGCTTCATTCCAGCATCGGCAAAAGCCTGCGCCACGCCCAGCCCGATGCCTGTAACTGCCCCGGTAATGAAGGCCACGCGGCCCTCCCATTCGCCGGAAAAGCCGTCTGTCAGTTCGCTCATCTGTCGGAATCCTCTCGCCTTGATCGTATCACTCGTTAGGATGGGACATAGACCATTAGGGGAGAGAGTCGATATGAGCGATACGGAATCCAGGCTGGCAGAACTCGAACAGCGCGTGGGAATCCTGGAAGATGTCCAGGCCATCCGCCGCCTGCACTGGGCCTATGGCTATTACATCGATTTCAACCGGCCGAACGAAGTGGCCGAGCTGTTCTCCGAGGATGGCGCGGTGGTGTTCCTGTCAGGCGAATATGTCGGCCATGCCGGGGTCAAGCGCCTCTATGGCGACTGGATCGCCGGGCGTTTCACCGGTGGCCGTCCGGGCCCGGTCAACGGCCTGCTGCTCGACCATTTCCAGATGCAGGACATCATCACCGTCGCGCCCGACCGCAAGACCGCCAAGGGCCGATTCCACGGCATATTGCTGGGCGGCTGGCACGACGACTTCCAGGAAACGCGCGAGGAAATCATGCCGCAGCAATTCCTCGAAGCGGGCATTTACGAGAACGATTACGTCAATGTCGACGGCGTGTGGAAGATCCAGCGGCTCGACTACATGATGCAGTGGCAGGGCGACTATGAGAGCGGCTGGGCGCATACCACCGCCCACCTGCAGCCGGCGGAAAAGACCTTTCCCGAGGACCCGCTCGGCCCGGATCGCCTGCTGCCGGCCAGCGAACATCGCCAGACCTGGCCCTATCGCCAGGACGTGCCGATGCATTTCGCCCATCCCAAGTTCGGCATTGCGCTGGCCAGCGAGGTGGCGGGCAAGTGAAGCCCGCCCCCGGCGTGCTGGGGTGGGACACGGAGGCGCCTCCGTTCGATCCGCGTGACACGGCCGGGCGCGAAAACCTCTCCACCCGCGCGGTGGCGGAGCGCTTCATCCAGCTGTTCTATGTCGAGGACAATCCGGGCGACGCCTTCACCTGCTGGATGCATCCCGACTATATCCAGCACAATCCCAACGCGCCGACCGGGCGCGATGCGACGCTGGCGATGATGCAGGCAAGCATGGCGCGCCTGCCCGACCTTGCGCATGAGGTGAAGCGCGTGGTCTGGGGAACGGACGACCTCGTCGCCGTGCATTTCCGTTTCCAGCGCGAGGCCGATACGCTCGGCTTTGCGATCGTCGATATATTGCGCGTCGACAAGGGCTATATCGTCGAGCACTGGGACGTGATGCAGCAGGTGCCCGATCCGGCGCAGTGCAAGAACAACAACACCATGTTTTGACAGCAACGGGGAAGAGACCATGGCCAAGCTGGAAGATGGCAGTGAAAAGGGGCTGAAAGGCCATTTCCGGGAGGATTTCAGCAAGCGCGAACGCGTCGGCCTTGCCCCGCGTGCCGGCCATGTCGACCGCGACGCGCCCTACAAGCGCATTGCCACAGAAGAGGCCTGGACCTTCCCGGCGCTGGTCAAGGCGCAGGTCGACTATCTCGAAAGCGGCGATGCCCCGGACGACGATTCGCTCAAGATGGCAGGCATGTTCGCCAACATGCCGAGCCTGCAGGAGATGCTGCAGGACCTCGGCCAGATGCGCATCGATCACATGGACGAATACGGGATCGACCGGCAATTGCTGCTGCTCACCGCACCCGGCGTGCAGGTGGTGCGCCCCGGCGAGGGGACGGCGCTGGCGCGCGAGGCCAACGACATTGCCGCCGATGCCTGCCGCCGCCATCCGGACCGCTTTTCAGCCTGCGCCGCTTTCGATCCGCGCGACGTGGCCGGCAGCGTGAAGGAACTGCAACGCGCGGCGGGGCTCGGCCTCAACGGTGCCGTGCTCAATTCGCATTTCCAGGGCCATTATCTCGACGAACGGGACTATTTCCCCATCCTCGAAGCGCTCGAGGCGCTCGACCTGGCACTCTACATCCACCCGACCGCACCCTATAAGGCGCCTCAATACGAAGGGCGCGGCTTCTTCGGTGCACTGGCCGGCTTCCCGCACGATGTCTGGCTGCACACACTAGGGCTGGTCTTTTCCGGGGCCTTCGACCGCTTCCCCAAGCTCAGGCTGGTGATCGGCCACATGGGTGAATGCCTGCCGCTGCATCTCTACCGCTTCGACTGGATGCAGGGGAATGCCGATGGCCGGCCGCGACCGGTTATCGATGGCGGCGGCACGCCGGTGAAGTTGCTGCATCCGGTCAGCTATTACTTCCACAACAACATCTGGATCACCACCAGCGGCGTCGGCTGGGAGCCGGCGATCAGGTTCTGCCAGGATGTGCTCGGCCCCGAACGGGTGCTCTATGCGATGGATTACCCCTACCAGCAGAGCTACGACGAAGTGGCCGCCTATGACCGCATGGCCATGAGCCCGGAACACAAGAAGATGCTGATGGAGGACAATGCCCGCGCCGTGTTCCGGCTGCACGGCTGAAGCTGGATCGTCAGCGCCTCAGGCGGCGGCCCGTTCCAGCTCCTTGACCACGAAGGGATGGATCTGGCCGAAGAAGCGAACTCCGGCGCACCTGCCCTTGTGCCACAGCAGGCACCCGTTGATGTCGACGCGATCGTCGATCTTGAGGTGGATGAAGTCGAAGTCCTCGGTCCACTCGTCGCCGGCCTCGAGCGAGCATCCTTCGCAGGATATGCTGGAGATCCGCACCGGGAAACTGCTGTGGTTGCAGTCGCACTTGGCCCCGAGGCGGGCATTCAATCGCTTGTTATTGCGTCCAGGCATGGCGGCCTCCGAAACGATCAATGGCTCCACCATACGCAAGTGTGGTTAATGGAACGTGCTCACTTCGTTCATCTTCGGTAGCTTTTTTCTGAACATGGCCAAAGGTGCCCAAGGCCCTTCTTGACCTTGCCACAGGCAATCGTAACGCTAGTTAGGATCAACCCGACAGCTATGGCCGGGAATCGAGAGCGATGCGCTTGGAGAGGCGAGAATGCAGATCATGAAACTGGCGGCTGGCGCCGCGCTGGCCCTGGCACTTGCCGCGTGCAATGGCGCACCGGAAGGCACCGCCCCTCCGGAAAACGGAGTCACTGACGCTCTTATCGCAGCACCCCCCGCCGGCGAATGGCTGAGCTATGGCCGCGATTATGACGAGCAGCGCTTCTCCCCGCTGTCTCAGATCACCGGCGAGAACGTCGGCGAGCTGGGCCTTGCCTGGTCTTTCGATCTCGACACGGCGCGCGGGCAGGAAGCCACGCCGCTGATGCATGACGGCGTGCTCTACATCACTTCGGCGTGGAGCAAGGTCTATGCCTTCGATGCGGCGACGGGCGAGCTCAAGTGGAGCTATGATCCCGAAGTGCCGCGCGAAACGCTTGTCGCGGCCTGCTGCGATGCCGTCAATCGCGGCGTCGCCCTGTACGGCGACAAGGTCTATGTCGCCACGCTCGACGGCTATCTCGTGGCATTGAACCAGTCCAACGGCGGCCTTGCCTGGCGCGCCGAAGTCGTGCCCGATCACGACAATTACACCATCACCGGCGCGCCGCGCGTGGCCGACGGCAAGGTCTTCATCGGCTCGGGCGGCGCGGAGTACCGCGCGCGCGGCTTCATCGCCGCCTACGACTGGGCCAATGGCGACGAGTTGTGGCGCTGGCACACCGTGCCCGGCAATCCCGAGGACGGCTTCGAAAACGAGGAGATGGAACGCGCTGCGGCCACCTGGGGCGGCGAATGGTGGGAGCTGGGCGGTGGCGGCACCGTGTGGGATTCGATCACCTATGACGCCGAGACCGGCCTCGTATTGTTCGGCACCGGCAATGCCGAGCCGTGGAACCCGGCCGGCAATGGCCGCGACCAGGTCGAAGGCGCGGAAGGCTTCGGCGACAATCTCTACACCTCCTCTGTCGTCGCACTGGATGCCGACAGCGGCGAATACCGCTGGCACTTCCAGGAAACGCCGGAGGACCGCTGGGACCTCGATTCCAACGCCCAGATCACCATCGCCGATATCGAGGTCGACGGCGAACAGCGCCATGTCGCTATCCACGTCCCCAAGAACGGCTATGTCTACGTGCTGGACGTGGCGACCGGCGAATTCCTCTCCGGCACGGCGTGGACCGCCGTCAACTGGTCGCTGGGCCTCGATCCCGAGACCGGACGCCCCGAGATCAATCCGGAGGCGCGTTACGAGCAAACCGGCGGCGTGTGGGTCAACCTGCCGGGCGCCGGCGGCGCGCACAGCTGGCACCCGATGAGCTACAGCCCGGATACCGGCCTGGTCTACATCCCCGCCAACAACGCCGGCTTCCCCTTTGCCGCAGACGACGAATTCGAGCCTTCGGCGATCGGCTTCCAAACCGCGCTTGACGGCGCCGCCACGGCCATGCCGGCGATAGCCGAAGCTCGCCAGGCGGTACTGGACGTGACCACCGGTTCACTGGTGGCATGGAATGTTGCTGACGGCACGGAAGCCTGGCGCGTCGATTACCCCGGACCGTGGAACGGCGGCACGCTGGCGACCGCGGGCAATCTGGTGTTCCAGGGCACGGCGGAAGAACGCTTCGTCGCCTACAGCGCCGATGCCGGCGAACAACTGTGGTCCTTCGCCACCCAGAGCGGCGTGATTGCCGCGCCGATGACCTATGAAGTGGGCGGCGAGCAATATGTCGCCATCATGGTCGGCTGGGGCGGCGTATGGGACGTTGCCCCGGGCATTCTGAGCGCCAAGTCCGGTCCGCCGCGCAACATCAGCCGCCTGCTGGTGTTCAAGCTCGGCGCCGAAGGCGAACTGCCCGAAGCTCCTGCCCTGGCCGAGCGCGTGCTCGATCCGCCACCGGTGACAGGCACGGACGAACAGATCGCTGCCGGGGCCAGCCTCTACGGCCGCTATTGCAATGTCTGCCATGGCGATGCCGCAGTCGCCGGCGCGCTCAACCCCGACCTCAGGCATTCGGGCGCGATCAACCTGCCGGCCTCGATGAAGGCAATCGTGATCGACGGGGCCTTTGCCCATAACGGCATGGTCTCCTTCGCCTCCGCGCTGAGCGAGGAGGACGTCGAGGCGATCCGCCATTACCTGATCCTGCGCGCCAACGAGGACCGCGACCTCGGCGGCTGAATTCACTGCGCCACGCCTGCCCTGCGGCAGAACCGATTCGGCAGGCCCGCGCCCATTTGCTAGATTGCAACCCAACAGAGTCGTTTCGTGAAAGGAACATCACGCCATGAATGAAGTCACCACCATCGACCGCACGCAGCGGGAATATTCGGCTGCCGTCAAGAAGACGCTCGAACGCAAGCCGCAGCTCTACATCAATGGCGAATGGGTCGATTCCTCGGGCGGGGAAACGATCGATGTCGAAGACCCGTCCTCGGGCAAGGTCGTCTCGAGGTTCGTCGAAGCGACCGACAAGGATATCGACCGTGCCGTTGCCGCCGCCCGCACCGCCTTCGACGACGGCCGCTGGCGCAACATGCCGCCGATGGCGCGCGAGAGGATCATCCATCGCCTGGCCGGCCTGATCGAGGAAAACGCCGACGAGCTGGCCGAACTCGAGGCGATCGACGTCGGCAAGCCCAAGGGCATGGCCGGTGCGATCGACGTTCCCGGCGCCGCCGCGCATTTCCGCTACATGGCTGGCTGGGCCGGCAAGGTCGGCGGCGAGACCATCCCGCCCTACACCATGCCCGAGGGCATGATGTTCTCATACACGCTGAAGGAGCCGGTCGGCGTGTGCGCGCAGATCGTGCCGTGGAACTTCCCGCTGCTGATGGCCTGCCTCAAGATTGCCCCGGTGCTGGCATCGGGCTGCACCACCATCCTCAAGCCGGCCGAGCAGACCAGCCTCACCGCCTTGCGCCTGGCCGACCTGGTTCACGAAGCCGGCATCCCGGCGGGCGTGGTCAACATCGTCACCGGCTATGGCCACACCGGCGGTGACCGGCTGGTCAAGCACCCCGATGTCGACAAGGTGGCCTTCACCGGCTCGACCGAG
>JABAHR010002416.1_pt2 | contig 15164 bp, 15 predicted proteins | sample 7062101 | NCBI WGS metagenome assembly JABAHR01 (sample SAMN14534553, study PRJNA622989) | marine sediment metagenome | biome: marine biome [ENVO:00000428]; feature: marine pelagic biome [ENVO:01000023]; material: deep marine sediment [ENVO:00002113] | place: India: Gulf of Kutch | collected... | reverse complement strand
CATCGGCGACCTGGTGCAGCGCACCGAGGTCGAACTGCTGAAGACGCCGAACCTCGGCAAGAAGTCCCTGACCGAGATCAAGGACGTGCTGGCACAGCACGACCTGTCACTGGGCATGAAACTGGAAAACTGGCCGCCCGAAGCGCTGGTCAGCATCTGATAACGAGACAAACGTAAAGAAGATACTGGGAAAAGATCATGCGTCACCTGAAATCCGGACGTAAGCTGAACATGAACAGCGCCCACCGCAAGGCCATGTTCCGCAACATGGCGGCCTCGCTGTTCCGCCACGAGATCATCAAGACCACGCTGCCGCGGGCCAAGGAGCTGCGCCGCGTGGCCGAGCCGCTGATCACGCTGGCCAAGGAAGACAGCGTCGCGCACCGCCGTCAGGCCTTCGACCGCCTGCGCGACAAGGAAGCGGTCGGCAAGCTGTTCCAGGAGCTCGGGCCACGCTACGTGGACCGTCCCGGCGGTTACCTGCGCATCATGAAGTGCGGTTATCGGCCCGGCGACAAGGCCACCATGGCCTACGTGGAACTCATCGACCGTCCACGCGAGGAAGAGGCCGGCGAACCCGTGGAGTGATTCACGGCCGACAGACAGGAACAAAGCCCGGCGATGCCGGGCTTTTTTTCAGGTTTCAGGGTTTCGGCCTTGGTGACCTGGTCAGGTGCGTGAGAAGGCGCCAAGCAACCGCTTCTGGCCGATCCTTGCTGCCTTGCCAGCCAGGATGAGAAGGCTGCCCACCGTGTTGACCGGCGCCAGCAGGATGCCCAGCCAACCGTCCCCCATGTCCACCAGGCTGGTGGTGAGCCCCTGGGCGACCAGCATGGTGAAGCTCCGCAGGGGCGGCGCAACCAGCAGCATGCAAACGGCGACGACCAGGGTGATCCCGAGAACGAGAGCAGGTTTTCGGTAGCGCGCAAACCGCGTTTGCGCCATGACCCGGCCGGTGAATTCCCGTCCGTCGTGCTGGCGTTCGGCCTCCGCGAACATCGCCCGCAGGTGGTTTTCGAGTTGCTCGTTCATTCCGACTCCTCCAGCCCGGGGTTTGTATCGTAATCGGCCAGGGCTTGCCTGAGTTTTTCGGAGCCACGATTGATGTGTGACTTGACCGTGCCCAGCGGCAGGCCGGCCGCATCCGAGATTTCCCGGTGACTCATTCCCTCCTGGTAGGCCAGGACGATGCAAAGGCGCTCTTTCCCAGAAAGTGTGGCCAGGGCGATGTCCAGGTCCTGGCCGATCGCCGGGTTCTCCCGTCGGGCCAGTTGCGCCTGGGTCAGTTCACCGGCGTTGCGCAGGGCGTCCTTCCTGCGAAGGTGCTGCAACCATGCCGTCACCGCCAGGCGCTTCAGCCAGGCGCCGAAGGCGCCGGCCTTCCTCAGCGACCTGATGTTCAGCCACGTCTTCAGGAACACCTGCTGCGCCAGGTCGTCGGCCAGGGTGTCATCGCCGGAAAGCCGCCGCATCAGGTTCCGCAGCGCGGACTGGCGCCGACGCACGATTTCCGCGAAGGCCTCGCGATCGCCCGTGCGCGCCATACTCACGAGGAACACCTCGGGACAGTCCGGGTAGAATTCCTGCGCCTTGTCCACGGCCGGGCCGCGCCCTGCTCAGAGTTCGCCGGACCCGCGCTTCTCGTCCTCCTCGTACCAGCGGCTGGCGACATTGGAGGCGATCATCAGGCCCAGGCCGACGAAGGCCACCAGTGCAGCCACGCCGTACAGGGGAAGCCTGGCGCTTGCTTCATGGAAGCCGAGGATGTATCCGAATATGGCCAGTCCCGCCGCCGTGGGCAGCGTGATCAACCCGCCGATCTTCAGCCCCCGGTCCACGCGGTCAGCCTTGTCACCGCTCACGAGATCGAGCTTTTCCATCAGCTTCTCGTCCACCGGCTGCCCGCTCTCGAGCAGGCGGCGGATGGTTTCGTGCTGGGCTTCCTTCTTGCGCATGTCGTACCAGATTCCGGCGACCACGACCGCGGCGATGAAGCCCCAGAACGCCAGTGCCGCGAGGCCTGCACCTGTACTGAAACCTTGCATGTCATTCTCCTGTGGAGTGGATGGTCCTGCCCTAAGAGATACATTCCGGCGCGATTTGGATGCATCGGGGTGCCAATTCGCAAGGGATGCCTGGAAGGACCACATTCCCGATCTGAATGAGTATTGTGCACGTCGCAAGAATGCGTTTCATTGACCTGCGTACTCGCCTGCCCGCTTCACCGCGCCCGTGCAAACCTGCACAATACGCCGTAACTACAACCGGCAAACCGGAGGCCCTGCATGATCCTTGAAACCGAGCGCTTGATCCTGCGCGAAATCGATCCCGAACGGGACTTCGAGGCCTGGGCGCGGGGCCTGGCCGATGAAGACACCGTGCGCTACCTGGGCACGCCGCCCATGACCCGGCCGCTGGCCTGGCGCAACATGGCGATGGTGATGGGGCACTGGGCCATCCGGGGTTACGGGTTCTTTTCCCTGGAGCACCGGGAGACGGGCGCCTGGGTCGGCCGGGTCGGTCCCTGGTCGCCGGAAGGCTGGCCGGGCAGGGAGGTCGGCTGGACCATCGCGCCGGAATACCAGCGAAAGGGTTACGCCTTCGAGGCCGCCAGGGCCTCCATTGACTACGTATTCGACGTGCTGGGCTGGAAAGACGTGATCCACGTGATCATGGAGGGCAACGCGCCCAGCATCGCGTTGGCCGAAAAGCTCGGCTCGAGGCTGCTCCGGGAGCAACAGGGGGTACCCGGAGTGACGGAGGAAAAGGTGCTGATCTACGGACAGGCGGCGCCTGGTGCATGACCATCGCCGCGCACGGCTGTTTCGCGGAAAAGTGATCTCGGGCATTTGCCCCGGGCCTCCAGCCGTCTATGCTGGCCTGATTCAGCACTGATCCTACAGGTGACACCCATGCCCGCGCCCATCACCGACAGCGGTTTCAAGGACTGGACGCCGAACCGCCTGCCGGACCTGGTCGGCCGGCGCTATATCATCACGGGCGGTAATTCCGGTATCGGGCTCGAAGCGGCCAAAATGCTCGGCGCGGCTGGCGCCGACATCACCATCGCCTGCCGCAACATCGAGGACGCCGAACATGAACTGGGCCATATCGCCGAGGTATCCACCGGACTCACCGAGCTGCTGCACCTGGACCTGGCCGACCTGTCCTCGGTGAGAAGGGCCGCCGCGGAAGTGCGGGAGCGATTCGACGGGATCGAGGGCCTGGTCAACAATGCCGGCATCATGCAAACGCCCCGGACCATGACAATCGACGGCTTTGAACTGCAGTTTGCCACCAATCACCTCGGCCACTTCCTGTGGACCGGGCTGCTGATTGACCGGGTGGAGGCCGCTGCCGGCCGGGTGGTCGTGGTGGCCAGCATAGCCCACAAGATGGGCAGGATGCAGTTCAACGACCTCATGCTCACCGGTAACTACGACCCCTCCCGGGCCTATTTCCAGAGCAAGCTGGCGAATTTGCTGTTCGCCTTCGAACTCGACCGCCGGCTGAAGGCCAAGGGCAGTCCCGCCAGTTGCGTCGCCTGCCACCCGGGGTACGCGGCCACGCGGCTGCAGAGTACCGGCCCGCGGGGATTTTTGAAGCGACTCTATGCATTTGCCAATCCGCTGTTTGCGCAATCCGCCTATCGCGGGGCCATTCCGACTGTGCTGGCTGCGGCCGGTTCCGAGGCGCAGCCTGGCGCTTACTACGGGCCGAAGTCCTACAATGAGATGCGCGGCCGGATCAGCGATGCCGATGTCGCGCCGCGGGCGCTGGACGAGGAGGACGCCCGGCGCCTGTGGACCGAGAGCGAGAAACTGGTGGATCATGCCTGGTTGAGCCCAGGCTGAGCATACTAGAACAACCGGCTCCCCAGCTGAAAGATGACCAGGGCGCCGAGGTAGGCGATCGCCGTCATGTAAGTCCAGGCGAATACCGGCCAGCCCCAGCTATTGGTCTCACGCCGTATGGTGGCCACGGTGGCGGCGCACTGCAGACACCAGGCGTAGAAGACCAGCATTCCGAGCACCATGGGCAGCGTGAAGATCTCGCGCCCGTCCGGCCAGGTGGCTGACCTCAGTTTCGCGGTCAGGCTCGCCTCGTCGGCCTCCGCGCCGACTGCGTAGATGGTGCCCATGACGGCCACCACCACTTCGCGGGCCGGGAAGCCGGCGATCACTGCAGAGGACACGCGCCAGTCCCAGCCCAGCGGCTCGAATACGGGCTCCACGACCCGCCCGATCCGCCCCAGCCAGCTCTGCGAAAGCTGTTCGGCGGCAACCTGCCGCTCGATCTCGAGCGCGGATTCCGCCGTGGCCGCCAGCGCACCGGTTTCGGCATCGTCAAGGCGCGGAAAATAGGCCAGTGCCCACACGATGACCGCGACCGCGAAGATCACGGTTCCCGCGCGCTTGAGGAAGATCTTCCCCCGGTGCAGCAGCTTGATCGCCACGGTTTGCAGGTTGGGCCTCCTGAACTCGGGCAGGGCCAGCATGAAATCCGGCTTCGGCCCCCTGAGTGCCGACGATTTCATCAGCCTGGCGGTCGCCAGGCCGCCGAGGATGCCCAGCAGGTAGAGGCCGAACAGCACCAGGCCCTGCAGGTTGAACCAGCCCACCGTCTCGTTCGGCACGAAGGCCGCGATCATCAGCGCGTAGATCGGCAGGCGCGCGGAACAGGTCATGAACGGGGCGGCGAGGATGGTGGCGAAGCGGTCCCGCCGGTCCGGAATGACCCGGGTGGCCATGATGGCCGGCACCGCGCAGGCGAAACTGGACAGCATGGGGATCACGGACTGGCCGGAGAGCCCGACGGTGCGCATCACCCGGTCCATCAGGAAGGCGGCCCGCGCCAGGTAGCCCGTGTCTTCCAGCAGGATGATGAACAGGAACAGGATCAGGATCTGGGGCAGGAAGATCACGACGCTGCCGACGCCGGCGATCACGCCGTCGGCCAGGAAGCTGGCCGCCATGCCGTCCCCGAAGCGCCCCGTCACCGCCTGGCTGAGCTGCGAAGCCCCGGCATCGATCGCATCCATCAGCGGTGTGGCCCAGGAAAATACGGCCTGGAAAACCAGCACGAGAACAATGAAGAACATCACGGTGGCCGGCCACGGGCGGTTGATGGTTCTCTGTACCCGGGCGCCCAGCCTCGAAAATAGAGGTGTGCTGGTCTGGACGTCGCTGAGCACACCACGCACCCAGGCGTAGCGCCGGCGCGCCTCCTCGGCCTGCGGCGGCACCTTGCCAAACAACTCGGACCGGGTCGTTTCGACCGTGTATCCGCCAACGGCGCCTTGCAGTTCATCGTCGAGTTCGCTGCCCGGGTGCAGTAATCCCTGGAGCACGTCGATGCGGGGCATGGTGTCGCCGGCAGCCCGGCTGAGTTCCTCGGCGCGTCGGCTCAGTTCCGGCCAGGACTCCGGGATTTCAGGCACGTCCACCCGGTCGAGTTCCGCGAGGATGGACTTCAGACGATCCAGGCCCTGGCCGGTCGTGGCGGATACCGGGCAGACCGGTATGCCGCCGAGGTGCCGCTGCAGGGCCTCGGCATCGACCGAGATGCCGCTGGCCCGGGCCAGGTCGCACATGGTCAGCGCGACCATGGTCGGCACCTGCATCTCGAGCAGTTGCTCGAGCAGGTACAGGCCCTGGTACATGTGGGTGGCGTCGATCACCACCAGCAGGCCCGAGGGCCGTTCGATGTCGGCCATGCGCCCGAGGATGACGTCAACGGCGATACGTTCGTCCGCCGAGTGACCTCCGAGGCAGTAGATGCCCGGAAGGTCGACGAGGTTGACGGCGGTCGGTCCGAGTTGGGCCGTGCCGGTATGCTTTTCGACAGTGACGCCCGGAAAATTACCCGTGACCTGCCGCAGTCCGGTCAGGCGGTTGAAGAGTGTGCTTTTCCCGGAATTGGGATTGCCGATGACGGCGACGGATGACCTGGCGCGCCTCCTGACGCCGATCTGCGATATGGGGACGCCGACTTCCCCCTGATCAGCCACCGGCGCCCGCCCCGGAGACCTGGAACTGTCGCGCCTGCTCCCGGCGGATGGAGATCGAGGTGCCGAATACGCTCACTTCCAGCGGGTCGCCCCCGATCGCTGCGTGCTGGTACTGAACGTCGGCGCCTTCCACCAACCCCAGCACCATGAGGCGCACGATACCGGGCAGGCTGGTATCCACGGATTCGATTCGGGCCGATTGGCCGGGTTTCAGGTCAGCGATGGTCATGAGGTGTTTCTTGGCTCCTGATCGGTTCTCGCAAATGAGAGTTATTCTCATTAACAATTGGCATTTTAAAGGAAATAAACGGCCGAAACACCAACATGGATCAACTGAAGAGCAAAAATTTACTTGACAGGGGGCAAGGGGGAGAGGGGCGATGGAAAGCTGTCAGCCCTGCCGGGGTCCGGCGACCCAGCGCCCGGCTTTCATCACGGAAGTGCAGGCATTGGGCTGGAAGTGGTAAAGCCAGTGGTTGAGATTCGGGGCGTCGATGACGGCGAGATCCGCCGGGTAGCCGGGCCGCAGCGAACCGGCCCGATCCTGGCGCCCGACAGCCCTCGCGGCCACCGTCGTTGCGCCGTTTAGCGCTTCCTGGGGGGTCATGCCCTGGTTCAGGCAGGCGAGCAGCATGGCCATCGGCAGGTGCCACGACGGCGCCGAGCCCGGGTTGAAATCCGTGGCCACGGCCACCGGCACGCCGGCCGTCAGGAAAGCACGTGCGCGAAGATAGGGTTCGCCGAGGTAGAGCGAGGCCAGCGGAAGGCTGACGGCCACGGTGCCGGAACCCGCCAGCGCTGCGATGCCCTCCGCGCTGGCATATTCCAGGTGTTCCGCGCTGACGGCCCCGAGTTCAGCTGCAAGACAGGCGCCTCCGCCGTCGCTGAGCTGGTCGGCATGCAGCTTGATGCCGAGGCCGAGACCACGGGCCGTGTCCAGAATACGGTGCGCCTCCCCTGCTGTGTAGGCGCCCTGTTCGACAAAGGCGTCGCAGAATTCGGCCAGGCCGCGTTCCGCGACTTCCGGCAGCAGGCGTTGGCAGAGCAGATCCACGTATTCCCCGCGCCGGTCGGCGTACTCTGGCGGTACGATGTGCGCACCGAGAAAGGTGGGCACGAGGCTGACCGGATGGTCACGTTCCAGTGCGGCGTACACCTCGAGCTGCCTGATCTCGTTTTCGTAATCCAGCCCGTACCCGGACTTGCACTCCACGGTGGTGACGCCCAAAGCCAGCATGCCGTCCAGGGCGGAGCGGGCCCACCGCACCAGTTCCTGCATGTTTGCAGCCCGGGTGGCGGCCACGGTGCTGGCGATGCCGCCGCCCGCCGCGGCAATCTCGCGGTAGTCCATGCCCTGGAGGCGCATTTCGAACTCGTCGCCGCGCCAGCCGCCGAAACACAGGTGCGTGTGACAGTCCACCAGGCCGGGGATGACGAGTGCGCCACCGCAGTCGAAAGAAGCGACCCGCCGGTATGCCCCTGGAAGGTCCGTCTCCGGCCCGCACCAGGAGACTCGCCCGTCCTCGACGACCAGCGCCGCCCCGTCGACCAGGCCGGCGTCACCCTGGCCGCCCTCGTGCGGGCAGGTCGCCAGTTGGCCGATGTTCACAAGCGCCAGGCTCACGCGAGGGGACCGGTTTCGCGTTCCACATGCTCGGCAAGCTCCCCGGAGCGCAGCATCTGCACGCAGACCTCGAGGTCGTTGCGCACCTCGTAGTCCTCGAGCGCGTGGGCGACCCGGGAGCGGAGGGCCTGGTGTGCCAGGTCTACGCCGCGGCCGGGCCTGTGGGGCGCCCTGAAATCCAGTGCCTGGCCCGCGGTAAGCAACTCGACGGCCAGCACGCGTTCCACGTTGCGCATCACGGCAAGCAGCTTGAATGCGCTGATCGAACCCATGCTGACGTGGTCTTCCTGCCCGAGACTGGTCGGGATGGAGTCGACGCTGGCCGGATGGCACAGCACCTTGTTCTCGGACACCAGCGCGGCGGCCGTGTACTGCGGGATCATGAAACCGGAATTGACCCCCGTGTCCTTCATCAGCAGCTTGGGCAATCCGTCGTGGCCCTCGAGCAGCAGATAGGTGCGACGTTCCGAAATGCTGGCCAGCTCGGCCAGGGCCAGCGCCGCGTAGTCCATCGCCAGGGCCAGGGGCTGACCGTGAAAATTTCCGCCGGAAAGAATGTCCCCGTCCTGGAACACCAGCGGATTATCGGTCACTGAGTTGAGCTCGGTTTCGATGGTTTCGATGCAGTGTGCAAGTGCATCGCGGCTGGCGCCATGGACCTGGGGCACGCAGCGCAGGCAGTAGGGATCCTGGACCTTGCCGCAGTCGCGGTGGGATTCCATGATCTCGCTGCCTGCCAGCAGGGTGCGCACGTTGCCGGCCACCACCTGCTGGCCATGGTAGGGGCGCACTTCGTGGATTCGCCTGTCGAAGGGCACGGCGCTGCCCTGCAGGGCCTCCAGGCTCATGGCCGCGAGGACGTCGGCCTCGCGCTGCAATACGGGTACCCGCTCCAGCACGTAGGCACCGTAGGCGCTCATCAGTTGCGTGCCGTTGATCAACGCCAGCCCGTCCTTGGCCTGCAGGCTGATGGCCGCCAGGCCGGCCTCCTGCAAGCCCTCTGCGGCGGGGCGCTTGTCCTCGCCCTGCGCGTCCCACACCTCGCCGCGACCGATCAGCGGCAGGCAAAGGTGCGCCAGTGGCGCGAGGTCGCCCGAGGCGCCCACGCTGCCGCGGCTCGGCACCCAGGGCACGATGCCGTGCTCGTCGAAGGCCAGCAACTGGCGGAAGGTGTCCTCGGATATTCCGGACTGCCCGAGGCCCAGGGCATGGATCTTGAGTTGCAACATGAGCCGCGTGATGGGAACAGGCACCGGGATGCCGACGCCGCAGGCGTGGCTCAGGAGGATGTTGCGCTGCAGTTTTTCCAGTTCGTCGTTGGCGATGCGCTCGTTGGCCAGCACGCCGAAACCGGTGTTGATGCCGTAGTGCGCGCGGCCGTCGGCGAGTGCCCGGTCCACGATCCGGCGCGAGGCGCTGACCGCCGAATGGTCGGCCCGCAGCGCCGCCATGCTGGCGTCCAGGTCGTCGTAGAGGGATGCGATATGGATTTTATTAATCACCGAATCACCAGACTGCGAGTCACCCGTTCACCATGGGGAGGTCGACGCCGCGCTCGCCTGCGATCTCGACCGCATCGACGTAACCGGCATCGGCATGGCGCATGACGCCGGTGCCCGGGTCTGCGGTCAGGACCCGTTCCAGCCGGCGGTCCGCCATTTCGCTGCCGTCAGCGACGCAGACCATGCCGGCGTGCTGGGAATAGCCGATACCGACGCCACCGCCGTGATGGATGGAAACCCAGCTAGCGCCGCAAGCGGTGTTCAGCATGGCGTTCAGCAGCGGCCAGTCGGCGATCGCGTCGGAGCCGTCCTGCATCGCCTCCGTCTCGCGGTTGGGGGAGGCCACCGAGCCGGTGTCGAGGTGGTCGCGGCCGATCACGATCGGGGCGCTGACCCGGCCTTCGCGGACGAGCCTGTTGAAAGCCAGACCGGCCCGGGCTCGCTCCCCGTACTCCAGCCAGCAGATCCGGGCGGGCAGGCCCTGGAACTGGATCTTTTCCCGGGCCTGGCTTATCCAGCGGTGCAGGGCCTGCTTTTCCGGGAACAGTTCAAGGATGGTCCGGTCCGTCGCGGCGATGTCATCGGGATCGCCGGACAGGGCAGCCCACCGGAACGGGCCGGCGCCCCGACAAAACAATGGACGAATATATGCAGGAACAAAACCAGGATAATCAAAAGCTTCCGGCATATTTCTAAAATCTTTCACCTGTCCTCGCAGGTTGTTCCCGTAGTCGAAGCAGATTGCGCCCTTCTGTTGCAGTTCGAGGATCGCCCGCACGTGGACGACCATGGAGTCCAGGACCTCGTCGTCGTAGCGCTGCGGGTCGGAACGGCGCAGGTCCGCAGCAGCTTCGAGGCTGTAGCCGCGCGGAATGTATCCCTCGCGCAGGTCGTGGGCCGAGGTCTGGTCCGTGATGATGTCCGGAACGATACCGCGTTCGAGGATCTCCGGCATCACGTCGGCGATGTTGCCGAGCAGGCCGACCGAGACGGGATCGGCCGCCTCGCCGATGATCGTCAGGGCTTCGCCCAGCGATTCCGACATGACGTCGCAGTATCCGGTTTCCACGCGCCGCTGAATGCGCCACGGGTCGACCTCCACCACCAGGCAATGGCCGTTGTTCATGGTGACTGCGAGCGGTTGGGCGCCCCCCATGCCGCCCAGGCCCGCGGTCACTGTCAGGGTGCCTGCCAGGTTGCCGTCGAATTCCCGGCGGGCCAGTTCGGCGAAGGTTTCGTAGGTGCCCTGCACGATNNGGCACGAGGTTGGAGTTGGCGATCAGCACGCGCGGCGCCTCTTCATGGGTCCGGAACACGCCCACGGGCTTGCCGCTCTGGACCAGCAGCGTCTCGTCGTCTTCCAGGCGCCTGAGGGTCGATACGATGGCGTCGTAACAGTCCCAGTTCCGCGCCGCCTTGCCGGTGCCGCCGTAGATGATCAGCTCGTCCGGTTTCTCCGCCACGTCCGGGTCCAGGTTGTTCATCAGCATGCGCAGGGCGGCCTCCTGGTGCCAGCCCTTGCAGCTCAACCCGGTGCCCGTCGGAGCCTTGATTTGTGTGTGTTTTCCGCTCATTATCGTGACCGTTCTGGTGATGGGAACCCCGGTTGCGGACCACCGACGGCCAAACGGAGGTTCCCTTCTTGCTGAAGCGGGTAATTATACCGTTTAGGCGGCGTGGGAAGCCGTCGATGCGGAATCTGAAAGGATGGATATGCCATACCGGATTTCATTGCGGACCTGGTACCTGGCGGCGGCCGTGTGTTGCGCCGGCCTGCTGGGATTCGCGTTCTACCAGCAGTACCGGGAATTCCTGGACCCTTGCCCGCTGTGCATATTCCAGCGCATCGGTTTCATGTGGATCGGCGCCGTGGCGCTGCTGGCTGCCGTCCATAATCCTCCCGGCGGAGGGCGCTGGTTATATGCATCCCTGTTGACGCTCGGCGCGGCCGTCGGCACCGCCGTGGCCGGCCGCCATGTATGGCTGCAGAACCTGCCTCCGGACCAGGTGCCCGAATGCGGGCCCGGCCTGAACTACATGCTGGAAACCCTGCCGCTGAGCCAGGTGCTCGCCAAGGTGTTCCTCGGAGACGGCAACTGCGCCGAGGTACACTGGACCTTCCTGGGCCTCAGCATGCCCGGCTGGACGCTGGTCTGGTTCATCGGCCTGGGTGGGATGACGCTCTGGCTCACCATACGCAAGGGCTGAGCGATTGCCGCGATGACGAACATGTACCAACAGGATCCCCTCGAGTCGGCGCCCGAAGGCTGGGCGCCCGATTCCTGGCGTAAGTATCCCGCCCGGCAGCAGGCCCGGTACCCCGATGCCGGGGCGCTGGAGCGGGTCCTGGCGCAGCTTTCGAATCTGCCGCCGCTGGTGACATCCTGGGAGATTCTCGCCCTTCGCGAGCAGATCGCCGAGGCGCAACAGCGCAGGCGGTTCCTGCTGCAGGGCGGGGACTGCGCGGAGAGTTTCGCCGAGTGCAGTTCGCCTGTGATCACCAACCGGCTCAAGGTATTGCTGCAGATGAGCCTGGCCATGGTGCACGGCCTGCAGATGCCCGTGGTGCGGATCGGGCGGTTCGCGGGCCAATACGCCAAGCCCCGGTCCAGCGACGAGGAAACCCGGGACGGCGTCACCCTGCCGAGCTACCGGGGCGACATCGTCAACTCGCCCGAATTCACGGAGGCGGCGCGCATCCCGGACCCGCAGCGCCTGATCCAGGCGCACGCCTGCTCTTCCCAGACCATGAATTTCGTTCGCGCTCTGGTAGACGGCGGATTCGCCGACCTCCACCACCCGGAATACTGGGACCTGAGCTGGGTCGAGCACTCCCCGCTGGCGGAGGAGTTCAGGAGGCTGGCGGAAGGGATCGGGCGCTCGGTGCGGTTCATGGAAACCATTTCCGGCCAGCACGCCGGGAACATTCGCAGGGTGGACTTCTACACCGCGCACGAGGCTCTGCACCTGCACTACGAGCAGGCCCTCACCCGGCAGGTGCCGCGCCAGCAGGGCTGGTTCAATCTATCCACCCACTTTCCGTGGATTGGCATGCGCACGGCCCGGATGGGCGATGCCCACGTCGAATATTTCCGCGGCATCCGCAATCCCATCGGGATCAAGGTCGGACCGTCGGCCACGAGCCGGGAACTGCTGGAACTGATCGAGGCGCTCAATCCGTCCGCCGCACCCGGCCGTCTGGTGCTGATCCACCGGATGGGGGCCGGACGTATCCTCGACGCGCTGCCGCCCCTGATCGAGGCCGTTCAGGAGGCCGGCGCGCCGGTCCTGTGGGTCTGCGATCCCATGCATGGCAACACCGAAACCACCGGATCGGGCATCAAGACCCGGCGCTTTCGCAACATCATGGCCGAAATGGAGCAGGCCTTCGACGTCCACAAGGGCTGCGATTCCTGGCTGGGCGGCGTGCACCTGGAACTGACTGGCGAAAACGTCACGGAGTGCACCGGCGGTGCCCGGGACCTCGGTGAGAAAGACCTGGAACGCTCGTACAAGTCCACCGTCGATCCCAGGCTCAACTACGAGCAGGCACTTGAACTGGCCATGCTGATCGTGCGCAAACACAACCAGCCCGAGACATGAGTCGGGCGTCTGGCGGCTGAGCATGCGTCCGGGAAGTGCCCCTGCATTATGCGTACTGGCCATTTCCCTGGCCGCGGCCCCGGCGAACGCCCGGGATCCGGACGATGCCGTCGTCCACAGCCTGGATTTCCCGAAAGATTCCCAGCAGTACGTCCGGGTGATCTCGGAGTTCCCGGTCGATGGAGACACCGCCACACTGTACATGCCCGCCTGGAATCCCGGTTCCTACCTGATTCGCGAATACGCCTCGGGGCTGGACCGGATCGAGGCGCGGGGCGAGGACGGGAGGTACCTGGCCCTGGAGAAAACCGGCAAGAGTGCCTGGCGCGTGGTACTGGAAGGCAACGGCCGCATTTCCGTGGAATACGAGGTGCACGCGGGCGAACTCAGCGTGAACACCGCCTGGACGGGCCCTGAGTTCACGCTGCTCAATCCGGCCGCGGTCATGCTGTACACCGATTCCACGCGCGACATGACGCAAACCGTACACGTGAGTCCGCCCGCGGGGACCGGCGTCGTCAGGACTTCGCTGGCCGGAGATGGCCCGGACGGCCCATGGCGGGCGGCGGGTTTCGACGAGCTGGTCGACAGCCCGCTGGTGATCAGTGGGGCCGAGCCGCTGGACTTCGAGCAGGATGGCCACGGTTACCATTTTCTGAACGCGGGCGACAGCCGTCTTTGGGACAACCGGCAGGCGGCGGATGACGTCCGGGCCATCGTCGCGGAGGCCAATGCGCTCTGGGACGAGGTGCCCTTGCAGCGGGACTACTGGTTTTTCAATTTCCTGGCCGAGCGCGGCGGCGGACTCGAGCACGATCACTGCACCGTGATGATGGCCAGCCGCTGGCAGATGCGCGACCGTGACGATTACACCCGGTGGCTCGGCCTGGTTTCGCACGAGTATTTCCACCTCTGGAACGTTCGCCACATGAGGCCCGCGGCAATTGCCGAATACGACTACCAGGACGAACAGTATTCCTCGGCGCTGTGGCTGGCCGAGGGCCTGACCAGTTATTACGACAACCTGTTGCTGTCGCGAGCGAAGCTGGTCACACCCGATGAATACCTCGGTCGCCTGGCCGACGATATTCACCGCCTGGAACTGACACCGGGGCGTCAGCAAATCTCCCTGGAACAGGCCTCGAGGGATGCCTGGATCCGGCACTACAGGCAGGATCCGCATTCCATCAACAGCGAGATCTCCTATTACACCAAGGGTGCGGTGCTCGGTTTCGCCCTGGATGCGCGCATCCGGGAGGAGACCCGCGGTCGCGCCAGCCTGGACGACGTGATGCGGGAAATGTGGGCGCGCTGGAGCAAACGCGCCTACCCCGACGGCGCCTTCGAGGACGCCGTGGAGGCCGTGGCGGGGCCGGAGACGAGGGCATGGCTGGAGCCCCTGCTGTCGTCACCAGCCGATCCGGGCCTGGAAGAGGCGCTCGGATATTTCGGCCTCGAACTCGACCGGCACCCCGAAAAGACCGCCGCGGAGGCCGCAGGCCTTCCACTGGGGGCCGGGCTGGGCATCAACTGGAAGCCGGACACGCCCTGGTTGGTCGCCGAAGCGGTCGTGGCGGGCAGACCCGGTGCGCGGGCCGGCGTACTGCCGGGCGACGAACTGCTTGCCATCGACGGGGAGCGGGTGACGCCCGGCAACATAGAGGATCGCCTGAAGCGGCTCGATCCGCGCGCCACGGTGGAGCTGCTCACCGCGCGCCGCGGCCGGGTCATCACCATACCGTTGCAACTCGCCGAGGTCCGCCCGGCCGAGTACACACTCAGTATCGGCGCCGCACCCGGCAGGCGTCAGTCCTTGCGCCTTGCCGACTGGCTGGGCCAGTCGCCCGCCGCCGAGCCCTAGGCCGTTCCGGCCTCACCATTCAAACCGTGTAGGCCGCCGGTTAGAGCTCTTTCTTCGCCTTTCTTTCGGCCGTGCGGCGTTCGTGTTCCAGCAGGTGTGCCTTGCGCAGCCGGATCGATTCAGGCGTGACCTCGACCAATTCATCGTCCTCGATGAATTCCAGGGCCTGTTCCAGCGTCATGCGTTGAAAGGCCGCGAGCTGCACGTTCTCGTCCTTGAGCACCGTGCGGATGTTGGTCAGCTGCTTGGTCTTCAGCGGATTCACCGTCAGGTCGTTGCCGCGCGAGTGGATGCCGATGACCTGTCCCTCGTAAACGTCGTCCCCGGGCCGGATGATCATGCGGCCGCGTTCCTGGAGGTTGAACAGGGCGTAGGGAATGGCCTTGCCGGTGGAGTTGGAGATCAGCACGCCGTTGTTGCGGCTGGAAATGGGCGCCGGATTGTAGGGACCGTATTTTTCGAACACGTGAAACAGCAGCCCGGTGCCCGCGGTGATGGTGCGGTATTCGGACTGGAAGCCGATCAGGCCGCGCGCCGGGATGGTGTAATCGAGGCGCACCCGGC
>JABAHR010012055.1_pt2 | contig 15171 bp, 15 predicted proteins | sample 7062101 | NCBI WGS metagenome assembly JABAHR01 (sample SAMN14534553, study PRJNA622989) | marine sediment metagenome | biome: marine biome [ENVO:00000428]; feature: marine pelagic biome [ENVO:01000023]; material: deep marine sediment [ENVO:00002113] | place: India: Gulf of Kutch | collected... | reverse complement strand
CCTGATCCACGACGACCTGCCGGCCATGGATGACGACGACCTCCGCCGCGGCCGGCCGACCTGCCACCGCGCCTTCGATGAGGCAACCGCCATCCTGGCCGGTGACGCCCTGCAGGCTCTGGCATTTGAAATCCTTGCCGGCGACGCCGAATTGTCCAGGCAGCCGGAAAAGCAGGCCCGGATCATCGGAATCGTGGCACATGCCTGCGGCGCGGCCGGAATGGCCGGCGGCCAGGTGCTGGACCTGGCTGCTGTCGGGCACGAATTGAAACTCGAGGATCTGGAGCGGATGCATCTGCTGAAAACCGGCGCCCTGATCAGGGTCTGCGCCACTGCTCCGGCACTATTCGCCTGCGCAGGGCCAGAATTGTTTGACAAGCTGGAAACCTACGGGGAATGCGTCGGGCTGGCGTTCCAGATACATGACGATGTGCTGGATGTGACCGGCAACAGCCAGGTGACCGGCAAATCGATGCAGAAGGATGCCGCCCTGAACAAGCCCACGTTCCCGGGCTCGATCGGCATGGACGCTTCGAGGACGCAAGCGGAACGCCTCCGCGACCGGGCTCTGGCTGAACTTGGAGGATTCCCGGGCGACACGCGTGCGCTCGCCTGGCTGGCGGGTTACGCGATAGACCGCGAAAGCTAGAATAGAAATATGCAGGAAATCCGCTACCCATTGCTGGACGGGATCGAGAACCCGCAGGACCTCAGGAAGCTCGAAGAGGAACAACTCCCGGCCATGGCGGAGGAGTTGCGCCGGTTTCTCATTGATTCCGTATCGGTCAGCGGTGGTCATTTTGGCGCCGGTCTGGGGTGTGTCGAACTGACGGTCGCCCTGCACTACCTGTTCGACACACCGTTCGACCGCATCGTCTGGGACGTGGGGCACCAGGCCTACCCGCACAAGATCCTGACCGGGCGCAAGGATACGATCACCACCATCAAGAAGACCGGTGGACTGGCCCCGTTTCCGAAGCGTGCCGAGAGCGAATACGACACGTTCGGTGTCGGACACTCATCGACCTCGATAAGCGCCGCGCTCGGCATGGCGCTGGCATCAGCCCGAGACGGCAGCAACCGGCGGGTCGTGGCCGTAATCGGCGACGGCGGCATGACGGCGGGCATGGCCTTCGAGGCCCTCAACCACGGCGGCGACCTGGACCCGAACCTGCTGGTGATTCTCAACGAGAACCAGATGTCAATCTCGCCCAACGTCGGGGCCATGACCAAGATGCTCGGCCGCCTGATGAGCGGACCTGCGGTTACGGGAATCCGGGAAAGAAGCAAGAAACTGATGCACAAGGGCTCGCCGACCTGGCGTTTCATGAGCCGCTGGGAGGAGCACATCAAGGGGATGGTGATGCCTTCCACGCTGTTCGAGGAACTGGGATTCAACTACATGGGCCCCATCGACGGGCACGATCTGCCGACCCTGTTGCGCATCCTGCGTACCGTACAGACGGTGGCCGGGCCCAATCTTCTTCACATCATTACGGCCAAGGGCAAGGGCTACCCGCCGGCGGAGGCCGATCCGGTCGCCTACCATGCCGTCGGGCCATTCGATCCCGAACAGGGCGTCACGAGGGACGCTCCGAAACCGGGTACGGGTCCGAGCTACACGGAGGTTTTCGGCCAGTGGTTGTGCGACATGGGCGAACTCGACTCCCGGTTGATCGCCATCACGCCCGCCATGCGTGAGGGCTCCGGGCTGGTGCGGTTCGAGCAGCGGTTCCCGGACCGCTATTTCGACGTGGGCATAGCCGAGCAACATGCCGTCACGCTGGCCGCGGGCATGGCCTGTGAAGACACCCACCCGGTGGTGGCCATCTACAGCACCTTCCTGCAAAGGGCCTATGACCAGTTGGTGCACGACGTGGCGCTGCAGAACCTGCCGGTCCTGTTCGCGATCGACCGGGCCGGGCTGGTCGGCTCGGACGGACCGACCCACGCCGGCAGCTTCGACCTGAGCTTCATGCGCTGCATACCCAACCTGGTGATCATGGCCCCGGCCGACGAGGATGAGTGCCGGCAGATGCTGTACACGGGCTATCGTCACGACGGCCCCGCGGCGGTGAGATACCCGCGCGGCCGCGGGCCCGGCATGGAATCAGGCGGCGAAATGACGGCGATACCCATTGGACGGGCGAAGCTTTTGAAGGAAGGCGGACGTATCGCCATACTCGCTTTCGGCAGCATGGTGAGCCAGTGCGTCGAGGCCGCCAATGAACTCGGCGCCACCCTGGTCAACATGCGCTTTGTAAAGCCGCTGGACGCCGACCTGGTGAAATCGGTCTCGGAAAGGCATGACCTCCTTGTCACCGTCGAGGAAAACGCGGTAGCCGGTGGCGCCGGTAGCGGTATCAACGAGCTGCTCGCAGCCTCCGGGATACCTTGCGAAGTGCTCAATATCGGTATTCCCGACAAGTTCATCGAGCACGGAGCACGCGATGACTGCCTCGCCATGGCCGGCCTGGACCCGCGCGGAATCCGGGACCAGATCGAAAAGCGCCTCCGGACGATGGGGCTTGCCGTCCGCTTGAATGACGGGGTGATGCGCGACAGCGCCTGAGCGGCACCTGCGCCTGGGTTTCAAGCAATTACACTGCGAAATGTCAGGTTGATCCGCAGGCCCGAAGGCCTGGTTGTTCTCGGTATCGAATGCATCCAGTCCAGCTGCGCCCCCGACTCCATCACGAGCAGGCTGCCGTTTTCGAGTTCCATGCGGATTGACTTGCCGCCTTTTTTAGGACGTACCAGCATGTGGCGCTTTGCACCGAGGCTCAAGGAGGCGATGACCGGGTCCGGACCCAGTTCCGGCTCGTCGTCCGCATGCCAGCCCATGGCATCGCTGCCGTCACGGTAAGCGTTGGCCAACACCGAGTTGAACTCGTGACCCAGTCCGGTCCCGATTTCCCTGCGCAGGGTCTCCAGGTCGGGATGCCAGGGTACATGTGTCAATCGTATCCCGCTGTAGCTGTAAACCACCCCGGGGTCGCAACACCAGGCCGTCAGGCGCGGCTGGGGAATTTGCTTTCCGAACAGGCGCACCTGGTATTGAGACCAGTCGAGTTCGCGCCACAGCATATCCAGGAGCCCCTTCGCACGTTCTGGTGAGACGTAAGCGGGAAAATAGCTGAACGGAATCGCCGGGGTCATTGCCGGCCCCGTCTCTCTAGAACCGGCGCGAAGATCATCTGCCATGTCGATAATTTCATTTTCATTTTGTGACCATACGCTGCAGAATGGTGATTTTAAAGGAATTATTTATCCGGCGGGAGGAATCCTGGAGATTTGCTAAGGGGGGGATTGAAGCCTAGAATGTCCGCAATTCGGCGGCACGAAAACAGGTTCGCCGGATACTGAGCGAAGAGAATCATAACCGGCAATTCGGCATGATCAGTCAAGCAACCGTCATTTGCAGGCGACAACCGGTCTATTCCGGGCCGGGTTGCCACGATTCTTTTCTTCCTGACTAATAAGTAATCGACAAGAGCACGCAAGTGCTCTTTTTTTTATGAGGGAGAAAAATGGATAAACTCGGCTTTATTCTGTTTGTCGTCGGCGTCGTTCTGGCCGTGGTCGCGGGTTTCGTGGAACTGGCCTGGGCCGGATGGGTGCTTGCCATCCTCGGCGCCGTGGTCGGCTACATGAACGTATCCGCCGAAGGCCGCACAGGCTTCCTGATCGCCGCAGCAGTGCTGTTTGTGTTTTCTACGGCCCTGGACGGCATCCCGATGCTTGGAACCGACGTGATCGCCAAGATCATGCCCGGAATCATGGCCCTGGTCGGCGGTGCAGCGTTCATTGCTGCCATTCTCGCCGTGTACGAGTCTCTGAAAGATTAGTCTGAACCGCGGGGCGCCCCGGCGCCCCGCACCCACCTCGATCCGTCAACTGGCTGCAGGGGTTTTCAGCGCTCCTGGACCCGCACCGCCAGCACGTCGCAACTTGCGCCGTGCAGGACGGAATTTGCCGTGGCGCCCAGCAGCAGTTGCACGCCCTTCTGACCATGCGTGCCCAGCACGATCAGCCTGATATCGTTCTCCTCGGCAAAACNNCCTTGGCGGGCGTGCCGCTCAGGAAATGCTGGCGGGATTCTGGAATGCCATACTCGCGGCCCAGGGTTCTGAGCTTTTCAGTTAGTTCGTCACGCAGGCGGCCTTCCACCTGGTCCATGCCGACGAAAACGGGCCCATACGGAACAACGCCGAGGTATACCGAATCCATGGGTTCCTGGACATAGACCAGGTGGATTTCGGCGCCTCTCGCGGCCACGTCACGTGCCCTGGCAATGATTGGCGCGGATTCGCTGCTGAGGTCCACCGCCACTACGATTCTGGAATATCCGGACATTTCGGCCTCCTTCGGGGCATATCCATGATATACGAGCGCCCGCCGGTCATGAACTGACGGATATCAACGGTATTTAAAAAATCCGCTGCTGGAAGTAATATCAAGTCTGGATCGGAGGCCCCATGGAAAAGACCATTCAGGAACTGGAAGCGCGCCGGGACGAACTGCGGGATCGCCTCGAAGCGATCCACAGGGACCTCGGGCGCGGGCTGGAAAAGGACTACGAGGAACAGTCCATCCAGCTCGAGAACCTGGAGGTCCTGCAGGAAATCTCGCGTGTTGCCGAGCAGGAACTGCGTGAAGTCGAAATCAAGCTGGCAGCCCTGAAAAATTCACAATTGGCCTGATGCCACCTTCACTTCAAGGCGAGTCAATGCGCGCCATGCGCATTGTGCGCATCGCACCCGTAACCGAACCGGAACCCCCACTGGCGCTCCACGAAGTCCCGATTCCTGCACCCGGCCCGCAGGAATTGCTGGTCCGGGTGGAGTTTTGCGGTGTGTGCCGCACTGAACTCGACGAAATCGAGGGGCGCACCCCGCCCGCCAGCCTGCCCATGACGCCCGGCCACCAGGTGGTCGGCGAGGTGGTGCTGAGCGGGTCGCGTTGTTCCGCGGACCTGCACGGCGCCAGGGTAGGCGCCGCCTGGATCCACTCGGCCTGTGGAGAGTGCGAGTGGTGTGATCGGGGGCTGGAGAACCTGTGTCCCGGCTTTCAAGCCTGCGGCAGGGACGCGCACGGCGGATACGCCGATTACATGACCGTGCCCGAGGCTTTCGCGCACCCCCTTCCGGAATCACTGGATCCCGCGTCCGCCGCGCCCCTGCTATGTGCCGGCGCCGTGGGCCTGAGAGCGCTGCGCCTGTGTCGTCTGCGTGACGGCGAGTCACTGGGCCTGACCGGCTTCGGCGCCTCCGCCCACCTGGTGCTGCAAATGGCGCAAGCACTGCATCCCGGCCTGAAGATCTTCGTATTCGCGCGCAATCCCGCGGAACGGGCCTTCGCTCTGGAACTTGGCGCCGACTGGGCCGGCGATACCGGGGAGCAGGCCCCGGAATCACCCGGTGCCATCATCGACACCACGCCAGCCTGGAAGCCGGTACTGGCGGCTCTCGAGCAACTGGCGCCTGGCGGCAGATTGGTCATCAATGCGATCCGCAAGGAAGCGGGTGACCGCGAGCGCCTGCTCGAACTCGACTACGACCGCCACTTGTGGCGCGAAAAAATGCTGACCACGGTGGCGAACGTCGCACGGCAGGATGTCCGGGATTGCCTGGATCTCGCCGCCCGGGCCCGCCTGCGGCCCGAGGTGAGCCTCTATCCGCTCGAGGACGCCAATCGCGCCCTGCTGGAGTTGAAAGCCGGTCGGATTCGCGGCGCCAAGGTCCTGCAGATTCGCTAACCTGGAACCGCCCCGGCCTGACGTCGGCGGCTGCGGAATAGTTTCGAAGTCATGGCCCAGAACACCACCCCGCTGAGCGCCACCAGCAGCCCCAGGACGGCCGCGGCCTGCAAAAGCGGCGTGTTGAAATCGTCCCGCGTATCGAAATCCATGATGTGGAGCATCCACAGAAAGTCGAAGATCCGCCAGCGCGTCGTGCGACGCGCGACGACTTCGCCGGTCCAGGGATCGATGTACATCCGAAGCGACTCCGGTTCACTGAAGTCTATGCGCCATAACGGCAGGCTCCTGCCGCGAATCTCGCTGCCCGGCTCGGCATCGGTCACCCAGATCGCACCGTCCGGGACAGCACTGACGGCCAGCACATCCAGAGCAGCCGTGATGGCTGCCTCGCGCTCCAGCCTGGCCATGACGTCGCCATTTCCGCCGCCCACCAGGCGACTGAACGGCTCGCCTTCCGTGGTACCCGACACCCGGTACCAGGTCCGTCCATCGAACCGGCTCAACGTGATATTGGTAAGCGTCGCCTGCCCGTCGAATTGCCGTGACACTTCCTTCCAGGCAACAGCGGGCGTCACCAGTCCCTCCAGTTCGCCGGGGTCCGGGAGCGCGGCTTCCCGCGTCAGGTGCTCCCCGCGAATGGTTTCGATGGGAAATATCGAAAAATACAGTCCACTGCCCATCCAGGCGATGATTTGCAGCGCCATGAGCAAGCCGAGCCAGCGATGAAGTTTACGGAAGAATGTCTTCACGGAAGCATCCCGTTGTGGATGAGCGCGCAAGCTTGGCCGATCGCGTGCGGGAACTCAAGCCCGGTTCACCATGGAAAGCTCCGATCTGGCATCATGGATGAATGAGTATCCCGTTGCTGATCCAGTTCCTGTTGTGCCCGGTGGTGCTGGCGATCCTGCTGCTGGTCACGGCGCCATACGGCAGGCATTTCAAGCCTGGCTGGGGACCCAGCCTGCCCAACCGCCTGGCCTGGACACTCATGGAGTTGCCCGCGGTGCTGGTCATCGCCTGGCTGGTACTGGCTGCGCCGGCCGGCCGCGTCGTGGTTGTCCTGGTGCCCCTCGCATTCTGGCAATTTCACTACCTGTATCGCACCTTCCTGTTCCCGGCGCTGATGCACCCGTCCGACCGGACCTTTCCGGTTGTTTTGGTCCTTTTCGCCATCGCCTTCAATGTGCTCAACGGTTACAACAACGCGGCTGCGCTGCTCGCCAATGCGGAGTCCGGGCGGCCACTGCTCACGACATCGTTCTGGTTGGGATCGTTACTGTTCGCGACCGGTTTCGTCATGCACGCGCATTCCGACGCGGTGATCCGTCGCCTGCGCCGGCCTGGCGACACGGGCTACCGTATCCCCAATGGCGGGATGTTCCGCTGGGTCGGCAGCCCGCACTACCTCGGCGAGATCCTCCAGTGGACCGGCTGGGCGGTCCTTACCTGGTCACTCGCAGGCCTGGCCTTCGCCCTCTTCACCTTCTGCAACCTCGCACCGCGCGCCCTCGCCAACCATGCCTGGTATCGGGATCGTTTTCCCGATTATCCCCGCGAGCGGCGAATCCTGGTTCCCGGAGTTTTCTGAAAACCTGGACTGAAGGTTCCAGGGGTCGTCGCCCTCCAGGGTCGTGGCGTGGCCCGTGGCCTGTTCGTATGCATGGGCGGCCCGGATCAGCACCGGCTCACTGAATGCGGTCCCGACGAAAGACAGGCCGACGGGCAGGCCCTTGACGCGCCCGGCCGGAACCGTGACGTGCGGGTACCCGGAAATGGCCGCATAGCTGCTGGAACCGCCGTGCCAGCTGTCGCCGTGTACGAGGTCGATGGAAAACGGCACGGCATTGGTCGGCATGACCAGCAGATCGATACCGTGCTCAGCGAGCAGGCCGTCCAGGGTGCTGCGGGTGAAAGTCTGCACCGACTCGAGCGCTTCGAGATACTCCGGCTCGTCCAGGCCGCCCTTTTCCTGCGCATCGACGAAGATGCTCTGCCCGAACCAGGGCATTTCCTCGTCCGCATGTGCATCGTTGAAGGCGATGAGTTTCTCCAGGGTGAGCCGGCTCTCGGGACCGGGCAGGCTGGCGAGGTAGGCGTTGAGGTCATGCTTGAATTCGTAGAGCAGTACCGCGTACGCCTGGTCCCAGAAATCCTCCGGCCACTCGGGGAACTCCAGGTCATCGACCAGGTCGGCGCCGGACGTGGCGAGATCCCGCACCGCCTGGTCGAACGCCCGCTCCGAGCCGTCCCCGAAGTCGCGCGAGCGGATCACGCCGATGCGCAGGCCTTGCAGGCCGTCAGCCGACAGGCCCGAGACGTAATCCCGGCCGAAATGATCGTGTGCCGCCTGGGTGGCCGGGTCCGCCGGGTCCTCGCCCTCCATGGCGGACAACAGCAGGGCCGCCGCCTTCACGCTGTAGGCCATGGGCCCGGCCGTGTCCTGGCTGTGGGCGATGGGCACGACGCCCCTCCTGCTGACGAGCCCCACGGTCGGCTTGATGCCCACCACCCCGTTGTAGGACGCCGGGCATACGATGGATCCGTTGGTCTCGGTGCCCACTGCGAACGGCACATAGCCAGCCGCGACCACCACCGCGGAACCTGAACTCGACCCGCAGGCCGTGCGCGACGCATCCCAGGCGTTGGCCGTCAGGCCGCCAACGCCGCTCCAGCCGCTGGTGGACTTCTCATCGCGAAAATTGGCCCATTCGGACAGGTTGGCCTTGCCGGCGACGACAAGCCCGGCTTCGCGCAGCCGCCGCGTCAATTCCGCGTCTCGACCGGTGACGTTGTTGCGCAGCGCCAGGGATCCGGCGGTGGTCGGGAGATCCCTGGTTTCAATATTGTCCTTGAGTATCACGGGAAGGCCGTGCAACGGGCCGTTTCGGTTTGCTGACGACTCGGCCGCAGTATCCTGCCCGGGAGTCGCGATCGAGATCATGGCGTTAAGGTCGCCTTCCCGCTGCGCCATGCGGGACAGCATGGTGCGCCACGGCGCTTCACCATAAGGATCGACGGGTTCGCCGGCTGCCCATCCCGGCCTGCTGCCCGTTCCCCGCCCGGTGACCAGGTAGGTCGCAAACGAGCCGAGCCAGTGCCCGCCTTCGTAGTGTTCGCCGGTGACCGCAGCCAGACCAGCCACGCCCTGTTCCCAAGCCGCGGCCGTGATGGCAGGCTCCCTGGGATCTCCGTCCGGCAACGCGGCGGCCATGCCTTCCAGCGCCCACGCACGGGCAAGGTGCAAGCCATCAAGGTGAGCGAGCTTGCCGTCGCTGCGGTCGGTTATCCGGGCCAGGGGTAACCATCTCCCACTGGGGACGTGCGGAATGCCGGGCAGAAACCGTTTCAACCACGCTGCATATTCGTCTTCTCCAAATACGCGCCGCATCAGGTCGGCCTCGGCCAGGCAGGGAGACAGGAAATCCTGCCCGCCCGGCTCATAGGCCAGGGGGCAGTCTGCGTCATCGCCATGGAAGGCCCGCGCGCGCCCGGTGACAAGGTCCAGGAACGCCTGGTCGTCTGCTGCCCTGGCCCAGTCGATGAACAGCGCGAAGGCAAACGCAGTCTGGGCATGCTCGCCGATGCGGATGGGATAGGCCAGCTTGCCCAGCCAGTCGCTCATCTTTGCGACATAGGCGGTTTCCAGGGGCTCCAGGGTCTCACGCCAGCGCGCGGCACGCGGGTCGTCCCACTCTCGCAGTTCCGCCATGAGTTGCAGAAACCAGGCCACACCGTAGGGCCGCTCGAAGGAGGTGCGCTGGGAATGCGACATGTAGGCCAGTTCGATCGCCACCCTGCCTGCCTGGAAACTCTCATCCAGGGCCGCTTCTGCATCGGCGGCGAACTGCGCATCCGGGTGCAGGCGCAAAAGGCGCACCAGTAGCCAGTGCCCGTGCACAGAACTGTGCCAGTCGAAGCAGCCGTAAAACACGGGCGTCAGGTGACGTGGCGCGCCGACATCGAAATCCCCCGACATGACGTGGGCGATCTTGTTGGGGTACTCCTGGTGGATGCAGGCCAGGGCCAGTTCGGCAAAACGCTGTTCGGGGCCGCTCGCCTCGACATCACCGGACAGTGCGAGGCATGCCAGGAGGGTCGTAAACACGGGAATTCGGGCAGGCATGGCAGTCTCCTAGGGGAAGCGCCAAAGGTACCCCATTGCCGGGTGTAAAAAAACCCGGCCTTAGGATTCGCGTTCCTGCCTGGTCAGGCGGCGAAGACGCCGTCCAGCAGTCCCGGATTCTCGATATCGGCCGTGACGGCGCCGGGGAACACCGTTTGCCCGGCGCCCGGCTCAATCCAGTTGCACGCCGCCGCCAGGATCCGCTCCGTCGAAGTGCGGCCCAGGATGTCGGCGCCATGCGCCTCCAGCGGCACACGGCCGTCGGACTCCTGGCCCTCGTAGGCCGGGAACATGTCACCGTATACACCGCCCCTTACGCCACCGCCGATCAGGATGGCGTAGGTACCGCGACCGTGATCCGTGCCGAAATCTCCATTGGCGACCAGTTGGCGGCCGAAGTCGCTGGCAAAATAGAACAACATGTTGTCCAGCGCGTTCGTCCCGAGCCCGGCGATGGAGTGGCTGGCCCGCGCCAGTCCCTTGTCCGCTCCGAATATGTCCTCGAGGTTGTTGCCCGCCCTCGACTCTTCGGTGTGGTGCGTGTCCCATCCCCCGTAATTCATGGAGATCGTTCGGGCACCGAGCAGATCCGGCGCCAGACAGACGTCATAGAGGTTTCGGCACTGCTGTGCGAAGGCTTCCGAGTAAAGCGAGAAATCGCCTTCTGCTGATGCCGGCAGCAAGGTTTCCGGCAAGGCGCCGCAATCGGCCATGCGGGCGGCCATGGTCGCCCCAAAGGACCTGAACGCCTTGTTGTGGTTGAAGAACGCATGGAATGGCCAGTTCCCGGGCTGCTCGGAAGCGACTTCTTCACCACGCGCGGCATAGTAGGATTTCAATGCGCGGGTGATGACATCCCGGCGGCCCATCGCTCCGCCATCGACGACGTCCGGCAGGGCGATGTCCCGGGTGTTCTGAGCGTGTATGACCTGCTGCAGCCGTGATCCCGGCAGGCTTCCCTGGCCAAAGACGGAGATGGATTTTCCGATCTCGACCACCCGGGCATCCGGCCCGAGGACCTCTACCAGCCGCCCGCCCCAGCCACTGACATCGAAATTCAGGGTGTCGGCATGCGGCGTGCCGGCATTGGCATTGAGAATCGACTGGTCATGCCTGCGATTCCTGGAGCAGTATGCGTTGGCCACGATCGCCACGCGTCCCGCCTCGAACTCATCCTTCAGCCAGCCGCATCGCTTGAGAATGCCGATGCTCGCACCGGACAGGGGGTCTGTCGCGAGATCGTATTCAAGGTCGAACAGCCCCTGGTAATCCAGGCTCGAGGTTTCACGCCAACTGGCGTAGAGGGACCGTCTCGAACTGAATACCAGTTGTTCATGCTTCCTGTCCAGGCTGCCCGGCGCCGGCATGAACAGGAAACGCAGGTCTGCGCCCCCGTTGAGCATGCAGTTCACCAGTGTCCGTGGCATCTGCGGTATCGGTTCGCAGCCTTCGGCCAATGCACGCAACGGGTAAGCCAGTATTCCCGTACCCGCAGCGGCGCTGGCGAGGGCGAGGCTTTGAATCAGTTCCCTGCGTTTCATTTCACCGGCCCTCCATCGCAAATGCATAGGGCGTCATGGAGATGAAATTGATCGCCATCCCCACGCGGTAGTTCGCCGTCCTGGTGCCGAAATCCATGCGCCTGGCCGCGTTGGTCCGGTCGGTATCCCAGGCGCCGTCGTGGCGACCGAGTATATCCGCCGAAGTGAAAGGCGGATCGGGTTCAGGATTCTCCGGATCGACCGTTGCTGCGAAATCCCTGCCGCGTGCCAGCAGTGCGTGCACCTGGGCACGGGCGATCGGGTCGAAGTTCCTGCCGCCGTCCCCGATGAGACGGTTCCAGAGCCAGGTTGCGACCTCGCCCACCACGTGCTCACCGCGGCCGTTCACTGGAATGACGCTCCCCCAGTCCTTGCGCCAGAGGTATTCCGGGCCGTCCTTCTGCAGCTGGTAGTCCACTTCGGTCCCGGCGTAGTAGTAGGGATCCCCCGAATTGGACTGGAAAGCGTTCTTGAAAATGTACGGGTTGTTCGCCGCATCAAGCCCCGTCTGGTGGCCGAAGACATTTCGCACCGGCTCGAAAACCTCCATGCCCTGGTTGCGCATCCGGTAGTAGGGCGAACGCTGGTGGCCCCGGGCGAACGTTTCCTCGTTGCTCAGCGTGGTGGCGTTCTGAAGCGTGAGGTTTCGATCGAATGCCGTGAAGTACTTGACCGTGTCCGGATGATGAAAAGCCGTGGATGCGGCGTATTCGCGAAGAAACGCCAGCAGATCGAAGCTGGAATTCGTCCAGCTTCCCCTGATCTGCTTGATCTTTTTCCAGTCCAGGTTGTCGTCCGCGAAAAACCGGACGACTGCGACAGGTATGTTCGCCATGCTTTCCGGGTGCGCGCCGGCCACCCGGCCCAGCGCATCCAGCTTCTTGCCGGCGTTGCCACCGCAGACCTGGGCGTGCAGCACCTCCAGGCAGCTGTTGTCATCCAGGTCGCTGGCATAGTGAAACGTCCTGTTCATGACGCGGCGCCCCGTACTGTCCCGGTGGTCATTGAAAATCAACGGCGCCACGTACCAGTCGCCGGACCGCACCGATCCGTAAGCGTTTTCCTCTCTGTCCAGGTTCATGCCTGTCAGCAACAGGGCATTGTTCTTGACCGACACTTCCTCGTAGTAGGTGGTGTCTTCCGTCGTGCCGGGAATGCCGAAGAACAACTGCAGGTACTCACGCGCAAAATCCTCGTTGACCTCGACCTTGCCGTTGGGGCGTACGCGGTTACGCTGGTGGCCGTAGGCCCTGGCGACGGCTGCGTGCCTGGCGCCCACCGTCATGACTTCGACGAAATCCAGGCCGTTGACGAGCGCTTCGAGATAATCGTCGTAATAAGCCCTGATGAGCGCCGGCCGGGTGTTTTGAACGTGAATGGAGGCATGGTAGTTGGTCAGGAATAGTGCGGTCTTGTGCAGGAATGGATTGCACCCCCGCGTGGATACCGCCTGGGTCCACGTCCGCTGCAGATTGGCCTCAGCAACCTGCTCCCTGCCATTGAGCGTCGCGTAGCGGCCCCGGTCCCTTTGATTCATGGGATTCCCGGCATCGTCCGAGGCCCAGAATTCCTGCAGCGATTCCAGGGAACCGCAGCGATCGGCGCTGGCGTCCTCTGCGGGCGACAGGCGTTCATTGTTGACGTTGAATCGCAGGATCTGGGCCACCGCCCGTTCCGGACGCATGCGCGCCCAACGCTCTATCTGGGCGTCGGTGGCCAACCCGCCATATGCGAAGGCCCGCAACACGCGCCGCACGTGAGTTTCGCCCCAGTCGTCCTTCCCGACCGGCTGTAGTCGGTCAGTGACCACGTCGGTCTCGCCGGGCAGTGGTGGGAGCTTGTCGTCATTGCCAACGGCAATTCCTGAAGCCGTCCACAGGGGCACGGCAAGGAAGAGAATGAACAACCGCAGATTCGGTGACATGGCAATCCTCTTTTGCCCTTCCGGCCGTGATGGCGAGTCTGGCCAATCATATCCGCCGCTCCCACCACTTTCATCCGGATTTACATTCGTATACGAAAAGCGCCCCGAAGGGCGCTTCTCCGCGGATGAACGTACCGGGTTCAGGTACCGCCGATCTAGCCTATTCGACCGTGGCCAGGCACTCGATCTCGACCCTGGAGCCGAGCGCAAGGCCGCTGGATCCCAGCGCGCTGCGCGCCGGCGGATTGACCGGGAAGTACTCCACGTAAACCTCGTTCATGGCGGCCCACTCGGCGATGTCGGCCAGGAACACGGTGCACTTGACGACCTCGCCCAGCGAAGAACCGTACTTCTCGAGGCTGGCCTTGATGTTTTCGAGCGTCTGCCGGGTCTCGCCCCGGATGCCGCCCTGGGCCAGTTGCAGCGTGCCCGGGACATTCCCGATTTTTCCGGAAAGATACAGCATGTGACCGACCCGCACCGCGTCCGAAAACGGCAATTGCATGTCGGGATTTGCGTTGTAGTGCTCGACCTCCGGTGCGCCCGCGTGCGCGGTCGTGAAGGAGATGACCAGCAGGAGCACGACACCGGATTTCAATTGACTCGTAATTTTCATTGAAACTCTCCGTTCATCAGATTTCGCCCCTTCGGGCAAATTCGGCAATGTGATCGGCGGCCCTGAACGCCAGGGCCTGGATGGTCATGGTGGGCTGGCCTCGACCCGAACTGACGAAGCTCGACCCGTCGCAGATAAACAGGTTCGGCACGTCGTGGGCACGGTGGAAACGGTCCACCACCGAGGTCGAGGTGTCGTCTCCCATACGGCAGGTGCCGAGCAGGTGGGCTTGCACCGTGCCGCCCACCACCGGGTCGCGCCAGACCTTTTCCGCACCGGCCGCCTCCAGTATTTCCACCGCCCGGTCCTGCAGAAAGGCAGCCATGGCCAGGTCGTCATCGTGATCCATGTAGGTCATGCGGATGGCCGGTCGCCCCATGTCGTCCTTCAGTTCCGGATCCAGCGTGATGTTATTGGATTCCAGCGGCACCGAGGTCGTGCTGCCAAGAACGGACATCTTGCGCGTGAAGTAGTGCCGCAAGGCCTGCTTGTAACCCGCCCCCCAGCGCGGCGCGTCGGGCGGCAACCCCAGCATGGCGTGCAGGATAGGCGTGGAATCCAGGAACGGACGGGCGTCCATGCCCCCTCCCCCGTAAAAACCCCGGGCCGGGTCGCTGTCGTAGAAATCGTGCACGATTCGCGTCACCTGCACGCTTTTGAATTCGTTGAGAGGATGTTCGAAAGCGGCCTGGGTGACCGAGTGTCCGTTACACATGAGGTACTTCCCGACCAGGCCGGAGCCATTGGCCAGGCCGTCAGGGAATTGTCGGGAGTCCGACATCAGAAGCAACCTGGGTGTTTCCGCGCCGTTGGCGGAAAGCACCACCGCCCGGGCCCTCTGGGCCTGCTCATTGCCGTGGGCGTCCCGGTAAACCACCTCGGTAACCCGCCCCCGTGCGTCGGTTTCGATCCTGAACACCGTGGACAGCGGCCGGATCTCGCAGCGCCCCGTGGCTTCCGCCTGGGGAATCATCGAGGCCAGCGACGACGACTTGGCATTCACCTCGCAGCCGAATCCCATGCAAAACCCGCAGTGCACACAGGCCGGCCGGCCTTTGAATGGCTGTGAGAGTATGGCCAGCGGCGCCGGCTGCGGGTGAAGGCCGATGGCCCGGGCGCCCTTTTCGAACAGCACGCCCGAGGACTTCACCGGTAGCGGCGGCATCGGGTAGGGCCTCGACCGGGGCGGATCGAACGGTCCCGGCG
>JABAHR010005116.1_pt1 | contig 15177 bp, 11 predicted proteins | sample 7062101 | NCBI WGS metagenome assembly JABAHR01 (sample SAMN14534553, study PRJNA622989) | marine sediment metagenome | biome: marine biome [ENVO:00000428]; feature: marine pelagic biome [ENVO:01000023]; material: deep marine sediment [ENVO:00002113] | place: India: Gulf of Kutch | collected... | reverse complement strand
GGACATCATTACAGACCTTTTCGAGCGCATTACGATCTGGGATTTGAAGGTGGATGAGGCCACCGTTGCGGAGCGCGCCGACGGCCGGTTCGACGTAACAATGTCGATCGAGGCTGCGAAGTTTTACGCCGATGGCGAAGGTCAACAGGAAGAATCGCCGCTCGATATGCTCATCGATATCGGCATCTTTACGGAGAACCTCGACGATGTCACCGAAGGCGACGAGCACGTGATCTACTTCGAGAAGCACCGGGTCACGTCAGGACAGCATACGCTGACGTTTACCGTCGACGAGAGACCGGAATATGCCGGCATCGACCCCTACAACAAGCTCATCGACCGGAACAGCGACGACAATGTGGAGGGCGTGGATGAGGCGGCCTGAACTCCGCCTGACACTCTGCTTGCTGGGCGCCGGCGCGTGCTGGCCGTGGTCCGCCTCGGCGGCGATCGACTGCCTGGATACCGAAACGGCGCTCGAGTACTGGCGGCCCCTCCGTGAGCTGGCCTCTCAGGACAGTCTGCCGGCAGACGAGCTGGCGCCGGAGCTCGTCAGCTGCCTCGGGTCCGCGGACCCGGAATTGCGTGACCGCATTGGCTATGAGCTGTTTACCTACTGGCTCCGCCAGGAGCAGCTGGATGACCAGACCCGGCGCGGCCTGCTCGATTCGCTGAGCGGTCGGCTGCAGGACAGCAACACTTTATCGCGTTCTTTCTCTGCCCTGATACTCGCAGAGATCATGCGTTCGGACGCCGCCAAACCGTTCATGACCGCCGCCGAGCGACAGACGCTGCTCGACCGGGCAGCCACTGCCCTCTCAGGCGAGTCTGATTTCCGCGGCCTGGACGCTGACATCGGCTGGGTGCACCCGGTCGCGCACATGGCTGACCTGTTGTGGCGATTTGCGCTGCATCCGGCGACGTCGGCCGAACAGGCCGCCACGATCCTTGCCGCCGTGCGCACGAAAGTTGCCCTCGACGGCGCGACCTATGCGTTCAATGAGGGCGATCGGCTCGCGCGAGTGGTCGCCACGATCATCCGCGATGAGCGGCTGGACGCCGGACGTCTCGGCGAGTGGATTGTCGGCTTTCAGTCGCCGCGTTCCATGCAGAAGTGGTCCGATGCCTTCGCGAGCCCGTCCGGCATGGCCGAACTGCATAATACCAAGCAATTCCTCAGGGCATTGTCCGATCAACTGGCCGACGTCGAGGTCGATCCCGCCGTCTCGGAGCCGCTGGCGGCGCTGGTCAAGGGTTTCACCGGGCTGATCTGAGCGCCTAACCGAATATCTGCTTCATCAGCGGCGAGACCTTGCGCATGCCGAGCATCGAGGTCACGGTCAGCACGCCGGACATCATCGCGCCGGTGACGCCGCAGGTCAGGATGTCCTGCCCGGTCAGCCACAGGCCGTCGATGCGTGTCTTCGGCGTCAGCCAGTCCTGCTGCAGGCGTTCGGGGGTGTGGTCGAGACCATAAAGTTCGCCATGCTGGTACGCGGAAAACCATTCGGTGGATAACGGCGTCGACAGTTCGTAATAGTCGATCTCGCCTTCAAGCTGCGGCAGCTTGTCGTACAGGTGTTCGAGCAGACGCTGGCTCAGGGCCTCTTTCAGCGCCTCGTATTCGTCGCCGCGCTTGCCCCAGGTGCTGCCCTTCCAGCGTTCGAAAAGCCCGTAAGGCGCGGGCGCGACAATTTCGATCGTCGCCGTGCCCGGGTGGCGATCCAGGTAATCCGGATCCTTGGCGGACGGGAAGGAGATATAGACGACCGGAAACGGCGCTTCGTCGGATTCGATAAAGTCCGCGAGCGCCTTGTCGTAATCGTTGTGCGGATAGATCCAGAAATTGGTCTTCGGCAGGCCCAGCTGTTCTGCTGTCTTCTGCAAGCCGATGTACAGGCAGAGATGGCCGACGCTCGGCCGCACCGCCTGCAGGTCCCGCGCATAGCCGCTCGACTCGGCAACCGCAGCGGCCAACAGACGATTGAAGGTGTTGTCGACGCCAGCCGACGAAATCACTACCGGACACTCGATCTCGTGACCGTCCCCCATCCGCACGCCGCGAACATGCGCTCCGTCGACCAGGATCTCTTCGACGTCGGCATAGGTGAAAACTTCACCGCCAGCCGCCTGTATCTTTGGAATCACGGTATCCGCGATTCGCCAGCTGCCGCCGACCGGGTAGAAACCGCCGTACAGATAGTGGCGCGCGATCATCGCATGCACCATGAACGGCGACTGTTTCGGCGGTACGCCCATGTCCCCCCACTGTCCGCAGATGACGGCGATGAGATCCTGGTCGTCCGTCAACTCGGAGAGAACGTCGTAAGTCTTGCGGAACATGACGTCCGGCGTTTTCCATTTGAGTAACGGTGACGCAATCGATCGCATCCACGGCTTCATCGCCCTGCCCATCCCGAATACGGACAAGGCGCTGCCGACCTCTGCGAGGAGTTCGAGATAGCGATCGATGGCTGCTTCTTCGCCCGGGAACTGTTTCACCAGGTTGTCGCGGAATTCCTGTTTACCTGCCTTTGCCGAAAACACCTTGTCGCCGACATAGAAGCGGTCGTATTCAGCGTCCATCGGCGCCCAGGCGAGCTTGCCGTCAGTCAGGAAGTCGAACAGCTTGCGCGTGCGCGTCTGCGCACCGACATCGCCGATGTAGTGCACGCCGACGTCCCACTCGTAGCCGTTCCGTTCGTAAGAGTGTGTGTAGCCCCCGGCTGTGTAGTGTTGTTCGAGGACGCAAACCCGCCAGCCGACCTCACTCAACAGCGCAGCCGTCGTCAATCCGCCCATGCCAGAGCCGATCACGAGCGCATCGTATTCTGGCGCGAGCCGATTGGGACGGTAGCGCCGCCCGATCCTGAGGGTGCTGGGTTTCATTGCAGTCATGCGTTCATCCTATCGCATCGAACCACGCAATAGCATTCCGTTCAGCCGACGTTAAGGGATCGCGGAATACCGTTGCGCCTCATGTCAATGCAAAGGAATTCAGATCATGAAAAAGTTTACGGTTGCACTGCTTGGGCTTGCAGTGCTCTTCTCGTCGGCGGGCCATGCCGACGGACTTTCGCTCGGTGCGTCTGTCGGCTACGTCAATGTCGAAGACAATGAACCGGGATTCGACTTCGAGGCCAACGACACGGGCTACAAGCTGTTCGCGAGTTACGAATTCTCGAATCATCTGGGCATCGAAGCCGGCTACATCGATTTCGGCAAACCCAGCGATGAGTTCCAGGGGGCGTCCGGCGAAATCGATGCCTCCGGCTGGAACCTTTACGGCGTCGGCAACCTGCCCTTGTCCGACGGCGTCGACCTGTTCGCCAAGGCCGGCATCGTCTCCTGGGACGCCGACTCCGTCATCGACGGCATCCTCGTCGATACCAGCGACGGCAACGATCTTGCCCTCGGTTTCGGCGCTCGCTGGAACGTCAACGAGAATCTCGGCTTTCGCGCCGAAGCGGACTGGTTCGATATCGACGAAGCGGACAGTATCTGGATGGCGTCGGTCGGCTTCGAACTGCGCTTCTGACAGATCCTCAATGGGCAGGCCGGGTGCACGGCAGGGACGCCGCCGGTCTGCCCGCCGCAGCAGGTCCGCTTCGATATCCAGGGGGTGCATCGCGACAGCAACCTTGCTGTAATCTGTCGTTCCCGAGGATGACCCTGGAGTTTTACGATGCTCAGACTGAGACCGATATTGTCGGCATTGACCTTACTATTGCTCGCCGTGCTGCCGGCGCACGCGGATCGGATAGCGATCATCGGTACCGGCGACGTAGGCAGCGCGCTCGGCCCGGAATTTGCCTCGCTCGGTCATGACATTGTTTACGGCTCCCGCGAGCCCGACCGGAGTGACGTCCGCGCATTGGTCGAGCGTACGGCGGGCGATGCGTCGGCAACGACGCCGGCCGAATCGGTGGTCGGCGCCGAGATCGTGGTGCTGGCCGTGCCGGGTCGCCTGGCGGCGAGCATTGCCGCCGAACTTGGCGATCTCTCGGGCAAGATCGTGATCGATCCGACCAATCATTACGGCCGCAATAACGCCGGCCTGCCGGTCATGCTGACCGAACCCTCCAATGCCGAAGCCATCCAGGCGGCGGCGCCGGGCTCAATGGTGGTCAAGGCGTTCAATACCCTCAACTGGCAGCAGATGGTCGACCCCGACTCGTCCGGCGGACCGATTTCGATCCCCCTGGTCGGAGACGATGCAGATGCCAAGGCGAAGGTCGCGGCACTGGTCGCCGGCATGGACCTCGAACCCGTCGATCTTGGTCCGCTGAGCTATGCGAGACACGTGGAAGGCATGCTGATCGTCTGGATGAATGCGCGTCTCAACGGTCGGCCATTCGATTTCCACCTGCGTCAGGTCACGTCACCACAATAGTTCAAGACGGGGGCACCTCCCGGGTTTCCCGGTGTCGGAGACAACAGCAATTGAGCATTGAACAGCGGGTATCTGCCATGCATCGTCCACTCGTCCTTTGCGCCGCATTGTTCCTGTCGACATTCGCCGGCGCCCAGGAGCCACCAAGCTGCAGCGCCTCCGAGCGCTACGCCAAACTCGATTTCTGGGTCGGCGAATGGGACGTCTTTGTCGGCGACGACCTGGTCGGTTCCAATCGCATCGAGAAGACGCTCGACGGCTGCGCGATTTTCGAACACTGGACCGCCCGCGACGGCAGCGAGGGCAAAAGCCTGTTCTTCGTCGATTACGACGGTCACTGGGCGCAGATCTGGGTCAGCGAGCTAGCGATGGCGCCGGGCGGCGTCAAGGAAAAGGTCATGGTCGACGACCCGCCCGAGGGCTCGGTCCGCTTCCAGGGTGTCGTCCGGCACGAAGCGGCCGGCGCCTGGCTGGACAGAACTACCCTGACGCCCGGGGACGACGGCAGCGTGCGCCAGCTCATCGAGGTCTCCGAGGATGGCGGCGAAACCTGGAATCCGACCTTTGACGCCCACTATCGGCGGAGAGCGCCGTAATCCCGCCCCAGTGCCCGGAATAAGGCCATTTGCGGCCTGTTTTGTGACATAAACCCGCGAAATGCTGGCGCAGGCCTTGCACACTTCGACGGTGGCCCCGCATTTGGGCGTGGGGGCCCTGAATCTTCGCTATCGGGTTTGTCATGTACGAAGTGCATTTTGGTCTGACGTCGCGACCGTTCGGCTCCAAAGCCGAGGGCGCCGGCATCTTCAGCGGTCCCCGCCAGGTCGAAACCATGACCAGCGTGAAAAAAGGCCTGACCGCGCTGGACGCGGTCGTGACCGTGGCCGGTCCTGTCGGTGTCGGCAAAACTTCGATCGTCAGCCGTGCGCTCGACACGATTACCCCGAATCGCATGGCGGCCTGGATCGGACGCATGCAGCTGGCGCCGGACGAAGTCCTGCATCTACTGCTCGCAGGATTCGGCGTCAAAGCCCAGGCTAAAGGCACGATACAACGCTTTGCCGTGTTTCGCCGCCTGCTGGCCGAGCGCGCCGCAGCGGGCGCGCCGGTCGCCATCGTGGTCGAGGACGCCAACCGGATCGGCGTCGACGCACTGGCTGAACTCGAGGCTTTGACCGCGGCCGACACCGGCGACGCGACGGGCGCCAACATCATCCTGATGGGCCAACCGAACCTTAAGTCATTGCTGGCTCGGCCGGAGCTGGCGCGCCTCAATCAGCGAACCCGCCTGCGTCAGGCGATCGAACCGCTCGCGCGGGCCGAAGTGAATGGCTACCTCAAACATTGCATCAGGGCCGCTGGCGGCGAGTACGACAAGATTTTCGAAGCAGGCGTTGCCGATTGCGTGTTTGCCTGCTCCGAGGGTATTCCCCGGATGATCAATACGCTGTGCGAATCAGCCTTGGCGGCCGCCATGGAGGGCGGACTGACGTCGGTGTCGGCCACCCTGATGCACAAGGTTGCAGTCGACGCATTCGGCTACGAGGGCCCGGTGCCGCAAGCCGTGACCAACACACACTCCGAGGACTGGGTCGAGGTACCCGCGATCGAGGTGAAGGTCGACGCGGTCGACAATACGTCCCCGGACGCCGACGACGTCGGCCTCGACGCGGAGGCATCTCCGGCACCGGACACCGAATCTCCTGCCGAGGCGGAAGCCGCGCAATCCGACGCGGAGGCGGACTGTGCCGACGACATGGATCTGCCGTCTGCACGCGGCATGATCGTCGAATCGGGTCATTACCCGGCCGTGCCCAAGGCTACCGGAGATTCGTCAGGCGCCGACGGCGAGCGGCCCGAAGCCACGGTGGAACCGGAAGCCGAACCGGCTATCGCTGAATTGATCAACGACACGCAGCCGGAGCTCTATGTCCCGCCGCCGAAAATTGACGAAGCAGCGAGCGATGTGCTCGATGCCGACACCGAGTCGACTGCGATCCAGGAACAGCTATCCGCGGACGCGATACAGGACCTGGAACCCGAGACACATGCGAAACCGACCGCTGCACCCGCATCCCGTGGGGAACCGCCGGTGCTTGCGGCCTCGCCGCACTCATCTGCTGACAATGCAGACCAGGCCGCCGGGGAAAAGGAGCAGTTCGATCTCGACGCTGCACTTTCGTTCGAAACCGACGCGACCAATATCATGGAAGGCATCACGACGAACCTCGACGAGGTCGTCGCCGATGCAGGCAAGGAAACGTCTGCCGATGAGCCAACAGACGAGTCGGTGGCGGATGCGAGCTCCAGCGATACGGGCAATGAGCTCAATGGCGTGCCCGCGCTCGACGATTTGCCGACACTGACCGATTCGATGAAGGTCGCTGTCGAGAAAGAGCTGGGGACAGCGAACCAGCTCGAGCCCGAGCATCCTGCTAACGGGACATCTGTCACGGCATCCGCTGCACAGGCCGAGGAATCACCTGGACAGGTCGAAGAATCACCTGGCGCGAACGTAACGCCGCCCGCACCTGAACCGGAACTGGCCGTGGCCGCGACCGGGCACCAGGAGGAACCTCCTGCCCAGCCAACGGCGCCAATCGAGCCCGGGAAGGAACCCACAAAGCCGCTTGCGCAGGTTTCGGAGATGACCGCCAGGATCGCAGCCCTCGATCCGAGCAACCGGACGAACGATGTCGAGGCGGTCGAGGCCGCGCTCGACGCCGCGAAACGCGGCAACCTGGAGGCGATGATGGCGCCGCCGTCGCTGGCGGAGGTCAACGGCACCGCCTCGCAGGACGAACAGACCTCGGCGCCGATTCCCGAAATCACGCTGGATGACGCGATTCAGAAGAAACAGGAAGCCGCAGCCGCCAAGCGCAACGAGTTCGCCGCCGAGATCGGCAATGCCAATTCGCTGGAGGAATTCAGCGACGCGATGGCGGAGACGCTGTTCGGGGACGAGGACTTCGATGCCATAGCTGCCGAAGTCTCTGCCAACCCGCCCGCTAACGGTGAGCTGGTGCTGCCCGGCGGCGCGCCGCAAGAATTCGCATTGGCAGACGAACCGACGCCCGAAGAGCCTGTGGCACCCGCGCTCGCGACAATGCCCGCGGAAGTCGGCCCAGGTGAATCGCAACAGTTGCCTGCAGACGCATTGCCGTCACCTAATTCCGGCAACGCGGCTCCGTTGCAGCAGGTGGCCGATCGTTCGCTGCCGCCAGCAACCGCTCCGCAGGTCGACCAGCTGGAATCGATAGAGGATCAAATCAATACGTCGCTGACCCAGACCCTCGAGGCATTGAACATCACGCAAGCGGCGGACACCCTGGCTGCGGAGCCGGAACAGGACGACGTACCTGCCAAGAAACGTGGCTTCTTCAGCCGCTTTCGCAAATCGTCCTGACCCCTGCCGTCAGGGATCCGCGTAGCCCGTCAGCTCGACGTAACCGCGACCGGAGACGGCGCTCCCCGCCGCCACGCCGGAGACATCGACTGCGCCCTCCCAGTATCGAACGTTCGTGATCAGCTCCTGGTCAGACAAGACCGGCTTTACCCGTAATGACGCGCCCAGCGGCGCTACATGCACCTGCCATTCCGCCGGATAGACCCCGCCGCGCTCACTTCTCCAGGTAGCGAGCACGTCGATCTCGAAGTCCCCGCGCTCAAGATGCAGCGTGCGGCCATCCGCGTCGGTAAAGGTGCCCGACGAAAACGGATCCGCCAGGCCACTATTTTGCCGAATCTGGTAGACCATCAACTCGCTGCCATCGGACAGCTGCAGGGCAAACCAGTCCCAGCCACGCTGATCCGCGGCGAGCGCGCTGCTGCTCCACTCGCGATCGAGCCAGGACAATCCGCTCACCGCATGACGTTCGTCGTCAACGCGCAATTCGCCCACGGTGTCGAGTCGCGGTACCGAGTAGTAGTAGGACGCGTTGCCGGCTTCTGCCGACTTCCTGGACAGACCCCGGTCGCCATTGAGCACGACCGGCTTGAGCGGCAGAAGGGCAAGATCGATAGCAAAGCGATCGTCGCTGGCCGAAAGCCGCCAGGTGTCCCCGTCGAGAGCGATACGCCAGTCATCCAGCCAGATCCTGACCGGATCCTGCGTCGCGCCGGCAAGACCGGCGGCGCCGCGCGAGTAACGCTGTGCGACATGGAAACGCCTGTCGGCAACGTCGGTGACGGCCAGGTGGCCTATGTACACCTGGTTCGACTGCCATGCCGAATCGAGGGTCTGTGCCAGCGCCGGTACCAGCGAGAAACGGAAAAGCGTCAGTTCATAGCCAAAGCGGCGCCCGCCGTCGGCGTCGAGATTACCGGTGAAATACCACCATTCGTTGCGGTATTCCTCGTGGGCGCCATGATCGGCCGGAAAGCCGAACGAACGTGCCTCGAGCGCCTTGGGAAACCGCTCCGCCGAGTCGTCACGCAGCAATTCCGACAGCCGAGACGAACCCGGCACGCTGGCCGCCATTGACCCGGCGCCAGCCCCCGGGTCGCCACACCCGCTCAAAATAAAACATTTTAAAACAGTAAGTTGAATAATTTTTCTCATGTGAAACATCATTACTCGTCTCGCATCGCAAGTGCCGGACGAGCGCGCGCCGCGTGCCAGGCCGGGTAGATGCCGGCAAGCAATGCAGCGCCGATCGACAGAGCGAGCGCGGTCAGGAGTGGCGACCCGCCGACGACGAGCTCGATCTGCCAGCCAAACGCGCGACGGTTGATGACTGCGATCAGCATCCAGGCCATCACCAGCCCCAGCGGGATGGCCGCCAGCCCGGCGATGAATCCCATAAAGCCGCTTTGTACGCCGACGAGGGCCCCGGTCTGGGCCGGCGTCATGCCGATGGCCCGCAAGATGCCGAATTCCCTCGCCCGCTCGAGCTGCAGCGCCATCATCGCGCCCAGGATGCCGATAACGGCAACGCCGACGGCAAGCCAGTAAAGAACATTGGTGATGAGGAAGGTCCGGTCGAAAATCGCCAGCGAGATGTCCCTGATTTCTGCGTTGCTGGTCATCAGCAGTGACTGGCGGCCCGCACTGAGGGCGCGCAGCTCGCTCATGACCGTTTTTGCATCGGCATCGGCAGCGAGATAGAGCCCGATCGAGTCGACACCGTCGTCCTCGAAGAGACGGTCGTAGGTCGCCCGGCTCATCATCACGGCGCCGTCATTCGAGTCATAGCTCTGGTATACGGCGGCGATCTCCAGCGTCGTCGTGCCGCGTGCCGTGGGTATATCGATGCTCGATCCGGCAGTGACGACGTGCCGGTAGGCGTACGCGTCGGAAACCAGCACCGCCGACGACTCGTCGAACCTGCGCCAGGCGTCTGCGACATCGCCGCCACGAAGCCGGGTTCCCGCGTAACTGCCCGGCGCCATCTGCAGTGCAATCAGCCGGGTCCGGCCTGCCGTCGTCTCCAGCCACGCGCGCCGACTGGTGCTGTAGTCGTCAACGCCCGGCACCGCCACGAGCGCCGGCAGCAGATCCGGGTCCAGCGAACCGCGGGCAACACTGACGTAGATATCGGACTGCAGCGTGGTCCCGATCCAGTCGCTGACCGATGCGCGGAAACTGCCGACCATGACGGTCACGCCGATCGTCGCCGACACCGCAACGGCCAGCGCGACCACGGCAACGCCGGTGCGACTCAGCGAACGCGCGATGCCCTCGATCGCCAGTCGTCCCGGGATACCGCCGAGGCGGCCGGCCAAGGGACCGAGTCGGCGTGACAGCCAGCCCGCAAACGCCGGGATACAGAGCGCAAAGCCGAAGATCAGCAGGAACAGCGCGACCAGGCCAGCCACGAGATTGCGGCCGGACACAACCAACACGAGACCAGCCACCAGGATCAATGCTGCACCACCGGCGGTCAGGCGTGGCGCGAGTCCGGCCGCGGCGCTTTCGAGCGTCGAGCGGGTCATCGCAAGCCGCGGTTCCGTGTTCCCCGCTTCGATCGCCGGAATCGCGGCGGCCAGCAGGGTTGCGCCGAGTCCCGCCATGAACCCCCTGGCAAGGGAAAACGCATCGACGCTCACATTCGTAACGCTGACAACGAAGTAATGATCACTGACCGTGCGCGCGACCAGCGCCACGAGATGCTCCCCCAGCCAGACGCCTGCCAGTATCCCGACGCCCGACCCCAGGATGCCGAGCAGCGCCGCTTCCCCGAGAATGATGCGCCGAACCTCTGCCCGGGTGATGCCGATCGCTCGCAGGGTGCCCAGCAGTTCCCGCCGCTGCAGGACCGCGAACGCGACGCTGTTGTAGATCAAAAAGATTCCCACGAGCAGCGCCAGCAGGCTCATCGCGGTGAGATTGGTCATGAATGCATCGCTCATGTCCAGCGTGGCCTGCGTCCTGCCCTCCGCCGACCTCAGGCTGACGCCTGCCGGCAACTGAGCTGCGAACGTCGCGACCGCTGCGGGATCAGTGTTCGTCAAGCGCACGTCGATCCGTGACAAACGGCCCGCCATCGACAGCCAATGCTGCGCAACCGAGATATCGGCGACCACGAGATTGGACAGGCCCTGGCCAGCACCGTCAAAAGTGCCTGCCAGCTCGGCACTGAAGGACTTGCCGCCCGCAATGATGTCGAAGCGGTCGCCGCCGGACAGGCCGTTGCGGCGGGCAACCGCGACCGGCAGCAGCACGCTGCCCGACCCGCTCAAGAATTGCCTGACCAGTTCACGCCCATCGACGCCCGCAGAGTCCGCAGCGCCGGCAATATCGGCGCCGACATCGCCGGGCGCCGTGAAGGAACGGAATTCGCGCTCGGCGAAAACGTCGACGCCGATCAACTGCAAGGTTTCGCCGCCCAGGTCCACGAAGCCGGCGACAACCGGCGCAATATTCCTGGCAGCGGAACGCGTGCGCAAGGAGACGTAGAGTTGCTCGTCAATGCCGCCAGGGCCGCCCACGAGCTGGTGCGTGGACTGCCCGTTCAGCGCGTCCATCGACATGCGGTATGCCTTTCGCGAGCTTTCGTTCGCGAGATCCACGCTGACCATGACAGCCACGCCGATGCATATGCCCATCAGCGCGAGCCCGAGCTGCCATGGATGCCGGACCAGCCAACCGAGACTCGCGCGGACGACGGCGGCTTTCACTCGCGAAACACTCCGTCATGCAGCTCGAGAACCCGATCAGCGGCCGCCGCCACCGCGGCGCTGTGGGTCGCAATGATCATCGTCCTTCCGGCGCTGCGCACCAGCGTATCCAGGAGTTCCAGAACCTTCGATGCCGCGGCCTCATCGAGATTGCCGGTGGGTTCATCCGCCAGCACCAGTTCGGGTTCATGCGCGAGCGCGCGGGCGATAGCAACGCGCTGCTGTTCACCGCCGGACAGGATATCCGGGTAACTGTCCGCGCGATCGGCGAGGCCTACGGCATCGAGCAGTCCGGCGATGCGGGCCGGCGACGCAGCCTTCGGATACGCGTTGAGCTCGAGGACCAGCTTCACGTTGTCAGCGACCGTCAGGGTCGGCACCAGGTTGAATGCCTGGTAGACAAAGCCGATATGTCGCCGACGGAACAGGGTTCGCTCGGTTTCGTTCATGCCGGTAATCGTCCGTCCGGCAACCTGGACCGAGCCGGAGTCCGGCGCGTCGATACCGCTGATCAGGTTGAGCAAGGTCGATTTGCCGGATCCGCTCCTGCCACGCAAGGCAACGGACTCGCCGGCAGCGATATCGAGGTTCAGGTCGCGAATGACGTCGTGACGGCGCTCACCTTCGGTAAAACTTTTTGCCAGGTTGCGAATCCGAACCTGGCATTCAATGTCTTCGGCACTCATCGGTCGCGGGAATCTCCGGCCATCCAGTCAGCATCATATAGACACCCGGTCTGTCGTTTAAGTCCGACAAAAAAAGCGCCCCGCAGGGCGCTTGTCAGCTGATCGAGCCGAAAACCATCAGGAGGATTCCTGGCGGATGTCCCACAGGTAGTCGACGTGGGTCGGGCAAAGCTCGTTGAATTCGCGCGCGAGCTCCGGATGCTCACGCCCCGCGCGGCGTAACGCCTCTAGGCGCGCGGCGGCCAGCGTCGCGTAGTCGTTGCCGCTCATTGTCTGCAGTCGCCGGAATTCTCCGCCCAGCACGTGGCTGAGCCAGCTCCAGGCCGTGATATCCCCCTTCTCGCGATACTCGTTCAGCGTCGGCGCGATGATCTCTCCGAAGAGCTCGTCGGCACGCTGCTGATCCGCAACGCTGCACACGTAATAGACCGAAAGACTGACGTCTCCCCGCTCCGTGCCCGGCGGACTGCCGAGGGTCGTCGACCAGACGTAGTCGTCATGACCGGCGCAAGCCTCCGAACGCGCCTGGGCCGCTTCCCGGTTGTCGGCATACACAGTGCTAAAAATTTCCGACTGGTTGCGGAAGGCTTCCTGCAGCGACGGCGACGCATGATATTGCGCCCGCCGCCATTTGCCGCCGGTAAAATGCGCCATGTATCCCCAGGCGACCAAGCGACCTTCCTCAACCCATTTGTCGAGCAGCGGCGCTTCATGGGCCTCAACCAGGTTATCCATGTTGCCTTGCGTCGCCTGATCGCAGACATAGTACGTCGCGTAAAGTACTGGCGTCTGCTGATCGTTCTCCTGGGCAACCGCAGTTACCGAACACATCACCACGCCCAACAGCGACCACGCGAGTAACTCGTTCCCGCATGCCATCCTCCCCCGATTGCGCATCTCGTAATTATCGATAAAGTGTAGTGTAACCGAAGTATTAATCCAGCTCGTCAGGACATAGCGAAGGACCCAATGCGAACCACCATCACGACTCGACATCGATTGCGGCTGCTATTGGCCAGCTGCGTGTTGTGTGTCTCGGCCAAGGCCATCGGCGACCCGCTGCCCGTCGATAGCATCCGCCGACTCACCGAAGAGAGCAGGAATGAAGCAATCGCACTTTTCCGCGAATTCCTGAGCCTGCCAAATGACGCCAACTACCCGGAAGACATTCTGCGGATGGTGGCGTGGATGGAAGACGCATTCGCCGGCCGCGGATTCTCGGTGCAGCGCATCGCCACACCCGGCAGCCCGCTGCTGCTCGCCGAACGGCGGATCGCCGCTTCATTACCAACGGTCCTCGTATACCTGCAATCCGACGGCCAGCCGGTTGATCCTACGGTGTGGCTGCAGGAAGATCCGTTTACGCCTGTGCTGAAAGCAGCGACGCCGGAAGGGGATTACGAGCGCGTACCGTGGGACCTCCTGCAGGATCGATTCGATCCGGACTGGCGCGTCTTTGCCCGGTCGGCATCGGATTCAAAAGGCCCGATGACGCAGTTCATGGTCGCAATGGATTTACTCGATCGTGCCGGTTTCGAGTTGCCCTACAACCTCAAGGTCATCATCGATACGGAAGAGGAAATGGGGTCGCCTCACCTGCCCGCCGCCGTAAGCGGAAATCGCGAGCTGCTTGCCGCGGATCTGCTGCTGATCTTCGACGGGCCGCCGCACCCGAGTAACCGGCCGACCGTCGGTTTCGGTGCACGCGGTATCGTCACCGTGACGCTGGTCAGCTATGGCCCGGTCGTGCCACAGCACAGCGGGCACTACGGTAACTTCGTGCCGAATCCTGCGTTTCACATGAGTCGAATCCTCTCCTCGATGAAGTCGAAGGACGGCGTGGTAACGATCCCGGGTTTCTATGACGGCGTCGAGATCGACGACGCCACCCGTGAAATCCTCGCAGCGGTACCCGATGACGAACGGCAGATCCTCGCCGACATGGGGCTGATCGAGCCGGATGCGGTTGCCGCGACATTGCAGGAATCGATTCAGTATCCATCGCTCAACATCCGCGGCTTGTCGGCAGGCTGGGTTGGCGACGAATCACGGACGATCATTCCGGCGACAGCGACGGCGGAGATCGACATCAGGCTGGTCAAGGAGTCGGACTATGAATACCTGCTACACCTGGTCCGCTCGCATATCGTCGAGTTTGGCTACCACGTCATCGATCATGAACCGACGATGGCAGAGCGACTCGAGCATGCCAACATCGTGTCTTTCTCACACGAGTTCAGCTACAACGCCTATCGTTCGGATTTCGACGCCATGGCCGGCAGGATGGCGCGCGCCGGCATGCGGCACCTGTACGGGGAAGAACCCATCCTGATTCGCACGTCGGGGGGATCGGTGCCGATCTCACCGTTCGTCGAAACGCTGGACCTGCCTGCGGCGAAAGTGCCGACGGTCAATATCGACAACAACCAGCATAGTCCGAACGAGAACATTCGCCTCGGCAATTTTATCGAGGGAATTGCTATATTGATGTCTGTCCTGAGCCAGACACCGGACTAGACAGCCGGGGGTGCCCCGATGAGCGATACAGACGAGAAGATCATCGTTGGAAGTCAGGAATGGTGCGGTTTCCCGGAACTCGGGGTGCCCGCCATCAAGGCCCGCGTCGATTCCGGCGCTACCACCTCCTCCATCCACGCCTTCAATATTCATCCGTTCAAGCGGCATGGCGAGTCCTGGGTCAGCTTCGAGATCCACCCCCTGCAGGCTAACCGGCGAACAACCCTTAAGTGCGAGGCGAAAGTCGTCGATCGCCGGATGATACGCAGTTCGAGCGGCGTGACCGAGAAACGTTATGTGATCAGCACACCCCTCTCCCTCGGCTACCGGGTCTGGGAAATTGAATTGACCCTCGCCAACCGGGACTCGATGGGTTTTCGCATGCTGCTCGGCCGCCAGGCGATGAACGAGCGGATACTGGTCGACCCGTCGGCGAACTTCTGTCACGGAGAGCTGAGCGAC
>JABAHR010002532.1_pt3 | contig 15203 bp, 14 predicted proteins | sample 7062101 | NCBI WGS metagenome assembly JABAHR01 (sample SAMN14534553, study PRJNA622989) | marine sediment metagenome | biome: marine biome [ENVO:00000428]; feature: marine pelagic biome [ENVO:01000023]; material: deep marine sediment [ENVO:00002113] | place: India: Gulf of Kutch | collected... | reverse complement strand
AAAGGGGATGCTTGGTCAGGGGTCAGCTGCTGAGATTTGGTCATCCGGACACCTTTGAGAGCTCTTGAAGAAATTGCTGGACGACGCGCGGCCAGGTGAAGTGCGGGATGGTGATCTGGTAGGCGCGGCGGCCGATCCTCTTGCGCAATGCTTGATCGGAAAGGAGCAGGTTGAGCGCGGCGGCAAACCCTGCCACATGGTCGGGCTGGACGACAACGGCTCCTTCACCGACCGAGTAAGGGCGGCTGGCGCTGAGATTTAGCTCAGCGGGTGCCCCGTGCAGATAATGTTCGGCGAACGGCACCAGGCTGCTGGCCACCACCGGGACTGCGGTGGCGGCGGCCTCCTGGGCGGACATACCGAAGCCCTCCATGATGGAGGGAGTGCAGTAGATCTGCGAGACGGCATAAATATCCGGCAGGATGTCCCAGACGGAACCCAGTACGGCCGTATGGTTTCGAATGCCAAGGTCGTCGATGAGGCCGAGCAGTGTGCCGGCAAGCTCTTTTTTGTGCCGTTCGATGGTGACCAGAAGCAGGGCGTCGGGGTGCTGCCTGAGGGTTTGGGCAAAGGCTTTGATCAACACATCCTTGCGCTTGGTGGTGTCCGTGCGGCTGATCTCGGTGATGATCTTCATCTGCTGGATCTCGCTGACCGGAAGGCCGCTCGCTTTGCTGATTTCACTCCAGACCTGCGCCTTCCGGGCGACATCGTGAGGAAAATAGCGGTCGGGAGAGACACACGGCGGCAGCCACAGGGGCGGATCAGGATAATCGTAGTCGTTCTGTAAAACGGTTGTAATCAGGGGGGAGGTGGAGGCCACCCTGTTGACCTTGCGGATGATCCCCTGCTCGGCGTTGACCCGCTCGTCGATCCGCAGGGATTCCCACTGGCCGCGGTCCACATTCCTTTTCTTGATGGCGCCCAGAGAATGGGGCACCCAGACATGCGGGAGGCGGCCGCCTGTTTGCTCCTGGAATAAGATCCCGACAGCCGCCGCGTCCCAGTAATGGGAGATGATCAGGTCGATGTGCTGGTCCTCGGATTGCAGGAAAGATGCAAGTGACTCAGCCAGACCGGGCACCTGCTCCCCCATGTCCTCCTTACGGACAAACTGGTCGAGGCCGTCTTCGAGATAGAGGATGCGCTGGTGGGAGTCTTTGTAATCCACCCCGACCTGGGGCTCCCCGGTGAGCGGATGAGGATAGCCCCCGCGGTTGGCAATCGTGACCCTGAATCCCTGCCGGACAAGCTCTCCGGTAAACTGGTTGACAAACACATTTTGCCCGCCAGTATCCGTCAGGCCAGGGACGACACCCCACTGATGGACGCCGTGCGTGGTGAGCATGAGGATATGCGGGCGGGAGCTGCGGGTAAACTCTTCTCGGTAGGTCATTTAAAATTAAATACTTCCACAATAAATTGGTATTCCCAGCCGTATTTTAGCATCCCGGCTGGGAATAATCATCGATTTCGTTACAACGGAAAACCGCTGCACCGTCAATCACCGGTTGTTTTTATACTCAACAGTACTCAATCGAACGCTGCGTTCGACCGCTACCCCTTGATGCCAGTGGAAGCGACACTCTGGACGAACCACTTCTGGAAGAGGAGGAAGACGATCAGGACGGGGATGGTGATCATCGAGGCAAAGGCCATCAGGTCTCCCCAGATTCTGGGGTCCTGCCCGAAAAAGGTCTGGATACCGACCGTCAGCGGGCGCACATCGACGCCCCGGGTGACCATCAGCGGCCACATAAAGCGGTTCCAGCTGGCGAGCGCCTGCAAGATGGCCACCGTGGCAAAAATGGGGCGCGAAATGGGCAGAATGATGTTCCAGAAGATACGGAACAGGCTGGCGCCGTCCACCAGCGCAGCTTCCTCCAGTTCCTTGGGAATATTGATAAAAAATTGGTAAAACAGGAAAACGGAAAAAGCATCGGCGATGAAGGGGATCACCTGGACATGGTAGCTGTCCAGCCAGGTGGTGGCCCCGCCAAACCAGGGCAGCTTATTGACCAGCACGAGCAGCGGGATGGCCACAGCCTCGAATGGGATGATAATCAGGGCAATGATCACGCTGAGCAATAAGTTCTTCCCTTTGAACCGCAGGCGCGCCAGGGAGTAAGCAATCAGGCTGTTGAAAAACAAGCCCATGACCACGGTGAGCAGCATGATGATCACGGAATTTAACATCATTCTGCCGAACTCCTGTTCAAAGACGGTCTGGTAGTTTTCCAGGCCGGTTTCGCCGACCGGCAAAAAGGCGCGCAGCGAGCTCATGTCGGCCACGACTTGAAGCTCATTGGTCTTGATCGAGGACATAAGCATGAAGACAATCGGGAACAGGAAGAACACGCCCAACAAGATCATGAGCAGGTAGCGGAGGGTGAGGCCGCTGAATTTTTTTAATCGATAGCTAAAACTGTAGGTTGGTTGGCTGGCTGTCATTTTCTTCCTCCTATACGTTGGGCTCTGTGCCGATAATTCGGCGCTGAATAAGGGAGACACCAAGCACGATCAGGAAAAAGACGATGCTGATCGCGGAGGCGTAGCCGACCTTGAGTTCGCTCCAGCCGGTCTGGATGACGTGCACCATGGTGGTCATCGAGGCATTCTGCGGGCCGCCAGCGGTCATCACCTGCACCTGGTCAAAGAGCTTGAACGCCAGGATGGTGGTAGAAATGACCACGAAAATCGAGGTGTTGCGCAGCTGGGGAAGGGTGACATTGACAAACTGCTGCCATTTGTTGGCACCGTCGATCTGGGAGGCCTCATAAAGCGAATCGGGGATCTCCTGCAGACCCGCCAGGTAGATGACCATCTGGAAGCCCACCCCCTGCCAGATGGAGAGCAGCATAATTGCCGGGAAGACCAGCTTGGTATTCTGCAGCCAGTTGTAGGGGCCAATCTGACCAAATGAGATGGCCTGGAGAAAAGCATTGATCATACCTTCCCCGGGATTGTATAGAAAGGTCCAGACGATGGCGACGACCGTCATAGCGGTCACCACGGGGGCAAAATAGACGGTGCGGAAAACGTTCATGCCCTTGATCTTCTGGTTGATCAGGATGGCGAGACCCAGCGCCAGCGAGGTCTGGAGCGGCACGACGACAGCCACAAAATAAAAGTTGTTCAGCAGCCCGCGCAGGAAGGCTTCATCTTCAATCAGGCGGGCATAGTTCCGGAACCAGACGATCTTGGTGGGCAGGTTTGGATTCGGGATCAGGCGCTGGTCCGTGAATGAAAGACCAATTGCCATGATAAAGGGGACGACCAGGAATACAATGAGTAGAATGATTGCTGGGGCCGAAAACAGCCAGGCCATAATGGATTCTTCCCGTCGGAATTTAGAAGTTTTCACAATTTTTGTCTTCTCAGCCATATCTATCCTCCAAAAGAGAGGGGTTTGATTGATGATCGAACGAACCCAATCAGGTCGTTCCCGTGAACCTGAACCCACGGGAACGACCGGTGGTGGGAGGAGACGGTTAGCCATCTCCCTCCACACACCGTGATTGGTCTAAGATCAGTCAAATTGATGATTAATCGTCAATTTGATCACTCAGGCAGTGGGTACCCGTTGTTGTCTTCGATGTCCTGATCGATCTTGGCAACTGCGGCATCTAACTCTGCCTGCACGTCGGCACCGGTGATGATATTGCGCACCGCGACGTCAAAAGCTGAGCTGATCACCGGGTATGCCGGGGTAACCGGGCGCGGGACAGCCACGCCGCCCTCGAGCTGCTGGACAAAGATATTCAAGATTCCACCTTCGCCAAACAGGTCGGATTGGGCAATAGCGCTCTTGCGAGCCGGGACGGCACCGTTGGCATTGGTCATGCGCAGGATTTGGTCCGGTTCGATGAGGTAAGCCAGGAATTGATAGGCGGCCTCGGGGTTCTCACAGCTTGAGGTGAGGCCCCAGTTCCAGGAACCCATCCCGGTCACGGCTTCGTCGCCAAGGATCGGCATGGGGAGCAATACCACATCATCACCGAGAGCTTCGGTGTGCGGGCCGTACATCCAGTGGCCTACCCAGGACATTGCGGCGATCTTGCTGCCGAAAAAGTCATCGTCACCTGCGGGGGCAGGGTTGGCATAGCCATCTTCAAACAGGCTCTGGAACCATTCCATTGCGGCAACGGCTTCGGGCCCATTGAGGACGCCATCAGCGCTCTGGTAATCGGAGCGGTCGATGAGATCGCCGCCAAACGATTGCACGATCGGTGAGAAGCCATAAGGCTGCCATTCACCAGCGCCGTAGTTGAGTTTGAAGTCAATGGCGTATTCGACCTGGTCGAGCGCCATGACGGCATCCAGGGCGTCCATGAATTCTTCCATCGTCCAGGCATCATCGACGCTGGTCGGGATGCGCACGCCGGCCTCTTCCAGATAGACTTTGTTGGCCCAGATGGCCAAGCCAGAGTCAAAAGTGCCCAAGCTGTACAAGTTTCCAGCATAGGTGCCCTGGTCAATGATCGAGGGCAGGAAGTCTGCCTTTACATCCGCGGGGACAAAATCGTCCAACGGCTGCAGGTAGCCGGCCCAGGCATAGTTGTAGAGGTAGGGGCCGTCAAAGTCGAGCAGGCAGGGCAGGTCGCCAGCCAGAGCGGCTGAGTTGACCTGGTCGTTGTAAGAGCCTTCAGGAAGCTGCACAGCATTGATTACGACCTCATCCTGCATGGCATTGAAGTCGGATACCTGGCCATCGAGCACATCGCGTTCTTCACCCTTACCGGAGTGGAACCAGACATCTACGACAACGGGTTCCGCCATTTCACCGCCATCACCAGCATCACCGGTATTCCCGGTGTCGCCGCCGTTGTTGGGGGCTGTATCCCCACCACCGCAGGCAGCCAGCAAGATGGTCAGCATGGCGAACACTGCAACAATCAACAAAATTTTTCTTTTCTTCATAATCTTCTCCATTTCTTGGTTTTTATGTCTTGATCAAACAAAATTTTTCTTTCGATATCACTCACCTCCTTCAATCTCTAGCAAGTTGAATATTGGATGGTTTTTGACGTGTCTATGATCTGATCCCACGCCGGCATATCCGCAATGGGACCGAGTTGTTTTAATTTAATTTCTGCAATCACCTGCCCGGCACGCACGGAATCGAGGACGGAGTGCCCGTTTAGAATCCCGGTGATCACGCCAGACCAAAAGGCATCCCCTGCACCGGTGACGTCCGTCACCTCGATCAGGTTGGGCTGAACCATAAAGCAGTTCCCCTCCCTGTCGGATACAAAGACGCCCTCTTTTCCCATGGTGATGATGACGATGTTTGCGCCCCACTCCTTGAAGACCTCGGTATATTCCAGGGGGGATTTTCCGGGTCCGAGCAGCCGGTGGCAATCCTCGATGGAGGGCTTGGTGATGGTTGCATACTGGAAGGCCAATTTAAGCAAATCAATAAAATCCGGGTTGTCGGGCCAGATGTTAGGATGATAATTGGGATCTAAGGTGATGACCCGGTTCTGGCTTTTGGCTTCCGCCAGCAGGTTGAAAATGGTGGACCTTGCCGGGTCCTGGGAGAGGGCAAAAGCCGAAGTGTGGACAATCGAACAGCGGTGAATGATATCCAGCAGGGGCTGCGAAAATCCTAAATGGGCATCTGCGCCGCGGTGAATGACAAAATCGGGTGTTTTGAGCGACCTTGAAATGATGGAGAGCGTGGTGGGCGCATGGGGTGTTTTTTGCACAAAGGTGGTATTGACGCCTTTGTCCTGCAGGTCTTGCAGCAGGAAGCGCCCCAGCCCATCCGCGCCCAGACAGGTCGCGAGGGTGACGGATTTTCCGAGACGAGCAACGTTGGTTGCCAGGTTGGTGACCTGTCCGCCGAGGAAGAGCTTATAGCGGCTGGCATTGCCCACATGATCGGTGATCTCATCCGAAATAAAATCGATCACCGATTCTCCGATTGCAATCAGGTCGAAATCAGTTTCCATTATCATTTATGTAAACGTTTACACGATGGTTAAAAAAATCAATCATCACTTCTCACCCGGCGGAGCAGTCGTCTCCCGGAGGATGAGCGATATTGGGAGGTTGATTTCTAACGGCTGAGAGATGCCGTGTTCAACTTGTTCTACAATCGCATTTCCTCCTGCAAGACCTGATTCGAATAATGGCTGTTTGATGGTGGTCAGGTGGACGTAACCTGCATCGCGGATGTCGTCATAGCCGATCACTGAGAGCTGATGCGGGACTTTAAGCCCCAGCTGCCGGGCGGCGTCGAGCACGCCGATGGCCTGTGTGTCGCTGGCGGCAACGATGGCAGTGGGCGGTTGCGGCATTTGCAGCAGCTCAAGCGCCATACGATTGGCTTCTTCGCGCCCGTGCTCTCCTTGTCTTTGATATTCAGGATTAAAATCAATCCCGTTTTCATGCAATGCATCCAGGTAACCTTTGAAGCGCTCGGCCATGGACAAAAAATGCAGCGGGTTGTCCAAATGATCGCTGATGAACCCGATGTTCCGGTGGCCGAGTTCGATCAGGTGGCTGGCTGCCAGCTTGCCCCCCGCCCGGTCATTGACATTGATGCGTTTGAGTTGGGGATGCACTGAATCGATGAGGACCACCGGCATATCAATAGCTAGAAAACGCTGCACCTGCTGCTCGGTGATGGGCATGGAGATAATCAACACCCCATCCGCCCTTGAGCGGTTGGCCAGGCTGAGCAGATACGCTTCCCGGTCTTCCGGTGTGCCGACGCTGAACGGGATCAAGTCAAATTCGGTGGGTGCTAGGGCTTGCTGGACACCTCGCAGGCGCTCTACAATGGAAGGCAGAGTCAAAAAAGGCAAAACCGCCATAATGGAATTGGTTTTGCCCAGTTTCAGTCTTTTGGCCTGTACATTTGGGGAATAACCGAGATCATCACAAGCAGCCAAAACTTTCTCGCGCGTCTGCGGAGTGACTTTATCAGAATAATTCAGCACCCGGGAGACGGTTGCGATACTGACGTTTGCTTTTTTCGCTACTTCTTTGATCGTAACAGAAGACATTTGCCATCCAATGTAAACGATTACAATGTAATCGTTTACATCTTAGCATTAAAAGCTGGTGCTTGTCAAATTTTTTTAATCTTTGGGCGTGTGTAAGGAGGCTAGATGTGCCGGAAATGGTGGATTCAATGGATAGGTAACAAGTTATCGGTGTGATCACAACACCCCGGTGGTCGGGTGCCGAGAGAAATCCACGCAGGGCATTCAACCAGCGAAGTAATGGATTCAATTTGATGGTTCGTTCCCCTCCGAATTCACCATCCCTGGAAAAACCGGACGCAGCAATTCAGGGTAGAATATACGAATTCTAGTGACAGGATTTTAAGCAACCATGCACCACTACCAACGCATCGTGATCAAATTTGGGACCAGCGTGCTCACCGGCGGTACGCCCAACCTGGACCGCCCGCACATCATGCACCTGGTGAGCCAGTGCGCGGAACTCCACCGGGAGGGGCACGAGATCATCCTGGTCTCATCCGGGGCGATCGCGGCCGGTCGCCAGACACTGAACATCGATCCCCTACCCCACACCATTTCGGTCAAGCAGATGCTGGCCGCGGTGGGACAAAACCGCCTGATGCAAACCTGGGAGCAGTTCTTTGACCTGTACGATATCCATGTTGGCCAGATACTGCTGACCCGCGAGGATGTCGAAACCCGCTCGCGCTACCTCAACGCCCGCGATACGCTTGACGCCTTGCTCGATTACAAAATCGTGCCCATCTTTAATGAAAATGACGCGGTGGGCACCGAAGAAATCCGGCTGGGGGATAATGACTATTTATCAGCGCTGGTGACGCTGCTTTCTGACGCCGACCTGCTGATCATCCTCACCGACCAGCCAGGACTTTTTTCTGCCGACCCGCGCCTGGACCCGGAGGCTGTGCTGATCCCGGAAGTCAACGATATCGACCGGATTGAAGACCTCACACTCGGGTCTCCCTCTTCGGGCCTGGGCACCGGCGGGATGGTCACCAAGCTGAAAGCCGCCGACTATGCCCGCAGGGCAGGCGCAGATGTGGTGATCACCGCGGGAATCACCCCAAATGTGATCGGGCGACTCCTGGCTGGCGAATCGCTGGGGACCCGCTTCCCGGCGCTGGCCACGCCGCTGGAGAGCCGCAAGCGCTGGATCCTGGCCGGAGCGACCCCCACGGGTGCGCTGACCATTGACCAGGGCGCCGTCAAGGCTTTGAAGCAATCCGGACGCAGCCTGCTCCCGGTAGGAATCCGGTCGATTGAAGGCAATTTCCGGCGGGGCGACACGGTGCGCATTCAAACCCCTGAAAAGAAAGAGATGGCGCGCGGCATCGTGCGCTATTCCAGCAAGGATTTATGGCAGATCAAAGGCCTGCACTCGGATGAAATCGCCGCCGTGTTGGGATATTTTTACGGCAATGTCGCCGTGCACCGCGATGATCTGATCCTGCTGTAAAGCGTGATGGAGGAAGACATGAAGCACCTGATTGAGATGGGGCAACAGGCCAGGACTGCCAGCCGCAGACTGGCCACCCTTGGGACTGACCAGAAAAACGAGGCGTTAAACGCCATTGCCGGGGAGATTGACGCCCAGGCGGATTTAATCCTGGGGGAAAACACCAAAGACATCACTGCCGCGCGCGAGAAAGGACTCAGCGAAGCCTTGCTCGACCGCCTGCTGCTCACCGAAGAACGGGTGGCAGCCCTGGCCGCCGATACCCGGCGCGTGGCAGAACTGCATGACCCGGTAGGGACAGAGATCGAGAGCCGGCCGCTGCCCAATGGGATGCGGCTGAGCCGCCGGAGAATACCGATCGGCGTGCTGGGCGTGATCTACGAAGCGCGCCCAAATGTGACCATTGATATCGCTGCCCTGGCGCTGAAGACCGGGAATGCGGTCATTTTGCGCGGCGGCAGCGAGACCCTGCGCTCCAACCTGGCACTGGTGAGAGCTATCCGGGCCGGGCTGGAGACATGCGGGCTGCCGCTGGACGCGGTGCAGTACATCGAAAATCCTGACCGCGGGTTGGTGCGCGAGCTGCTGCGCCTGGATAAATACGTGGACATGATCATCCCGCGCGGCGGGACAGCTTTGCAGCGCCTGTGCCAGGAAGAAGGCACGATCCCGGTGATCACCGGGGGGATCGGCATCTGCCATATCTTTGTTGACGAGAGCGCCGACCTGGACCGTGCACCGGAGATCATCGAAAACGCCAAGGTCCAGCGGCCGAGCGTGTGCAATGCGCTGGATACCTTGCTGGTGCACCGGGCCAGCGCGGCGGAAGTGCTCCCCCGGGTGGCGGAGAGATTGGCGAAAAGCAACGTTGAGCTGCGCGCCACGCCGGAAGCGATGGAGATACTCCAGGCAGGCGGGCAGAGCGACAATGTCGTGCTGGCCGGCGAGGAGGATTTTGACCAGGAGTGGCTGGGGCTGACGATGGGGATTAAAATCGTGGCTGGACTGGATGAAGCGATTGACCATATCCACGCCCACAGCACTGAGCACACAGAAAGCATCCTGACGCGCGACTGGGCCAATGCCAACCGCTTCCTGGATGAGATTAACTCGGCGGCGGTATTTGTCAATGCCAGCACCCGGTTCAACGATGGGGGGCAGTTCGGGCTGGGCGCTGAAGTGGCCGTCAGCACGCAAAAACTGCACGCCCGCGGCCCGATGGGCCTGGAAGCACTGACGACCTACAAATGGATCGGCCTGGGAAACGGGCAAATTCGAGCATAGGCAGAAAACAGCATTTTTTGAACACTTAACAGAGGAGATTACATAATGACGGATCGAATGCAGCGGTTCTCAAAGGAAGATTTGGAAAAAATCCACTCATCGTCGGTGGAAATCCTGAATGAGGTGGGGGTAGTCTTCCAATCATCCCAAGCTCTGAAGGTCTTCAAAGACCACGGATTCAGGGTCGAGGGACAAACGGTGTTCTTTGACGAGGGCCAGATATTGAAAGCCCTGGAAACGGTGCCGGACCGATTTGAGATGACCGCCAGAAACCCGGAGAAAAGCCTGACCATTGGGGGAGACCGGACGATCTGCGCGCCGGGTTACGGCGCGCCGTTTATCGCCGATGCCAAGGGCCAGCAGCGCGATGGGACGATGGAAGATTACATCAACTTTTGCAAGCTGGTGCATACATCGGAGCAGATCGACATGACCGGGTACAACATGATCGAGCCGGTGGACGTGCCGTCAGAATTCGTCCATCTAACCATGATGAGAGCCAACCTGACGGTGTCGGACAAGCCCTTCATGGGCACTGTGGTGCCGGCAGGAGCGGTGCGGGATGCAATCGAAATGGCGAGCTTTTTGTGGGGCGGGATGGACACCATCCAGGACAAGTACGTGATTCTGCCGACGATCAACCCCATCTCTCCCCTGGTGTGGGATGAGAACATGTCTGAGGCGATCGTGATCTATGCAGAGCACAACCAGCCGATCATGTTCGAGAACCTGATGATGTCCGGATCGACCGGCCCGGTGACGCTGGCAGGGACGATGGTGCTGCAAAACGCTGAAATCCTTTCGGGGCTGGTGCTGACCCAACTGATCCGGCCGGGACTGCCGGTGATCTTCGGCAACATCCCCGGGATCACGGAGATGCGGAGCGGCAACCTCTCGATCGGGGCACCGGAGAGTTCGATTTTTGTGTCGGCAAACAGGCAAATGGCGGGGTACTACGGGGTCCTGCCCCGCAGCGGGGGAAACCTGACGGACTCCCTCGTCCCGGATATGCAAGCCGGGGTGGAATCAGCGCTGTGCCTGATGACGGCGATGCGCGAGGGGACATCCTTCCTGCTGCATTCATGCGGGATCCTGGGCGCGTATATGTCGATGAGCTACGAGAAATACATCATTGATGAAGAGACCATCGCCATGGTCAGACGCATTTTACGGCCGGTGGCGATCACGGATGAGACGATCGCTTTAGACACGATCAAAGACGTCGGGATCGGGGGCGAGTTCCTCAGCCATCCCAAAACCTTTGAACATTTCCGGAATGAGCATTACGACACCACCCTCTTCAACCGGCTGGGGCTCAGTCAATGGGAACAAAATGGGGGGAAAGACCTCCTGGTGCGGGCGGAGGAGGCTGTCAGACAGCGCCTCGAGAGCTACGAAAAGCCAGAACTCGACCCGGAAATTGAGCAAAGAATTGACCGCTATATCGAGAACAAGATGAGTGGTTGATCGAATGACTGGGGATTCACAGCCATAATTTCAAGACCACAGAAAAAAAAGGAACCCTGGTTGCGGGTTCCTTTTTTTCAAAGAAGTCCTTCACTTCTGTGGTCTGCAACTATTCAAAGATGTCTTCCAGCATGGCCGTGATCTCGGCATAATTGGGATATAAAATCGGGCTGTCTTCTTGCGTGGTGACCATCGACTCACCCACCTCAACATAGTTCACGTCGTCCATCGAGACTTCATCCAATAAGCAGGCTAAATCGGTGAGTTCGAGCGGGCTGAGATCGGTGGTGATCGTCTGGCTGAACTCCGAGATGAGCGCGGGGAGGTCCAACAAAATCTGAGGGCTTGTGACTTCGTCAAAAATCGCGTTCAGAACCAGGTCCTGCCGGTCGAGGCGCTCCCATTCGGTATCATCCCGCAGCAGGTTAGAGGCATACTCCAGCGCCTGGTCGCCGTTAAGCTGGTGCAGTCCCGGGGTGAACAGATAGCTGACGGATTGATATTCTTGCGGTACGGACACCGAGATCCCGCCAAGGGCATCGACGATTTCATCAAAATTGTCGATGTGGACGGTGATGTAATGGTCGGGCACAAAGCCGAAATTATCGTAGATGGTCTGCGCTAGAACGGTGGTCCCAAAGACCACTTCGTCTGAATTCTCCGGCGGGTTTTCTTTGGCATAATAATAGGTGAGACCCAAACGCTCAGCCGGGATATCCAGAAATTCTAATGGAGAGGTCGTCACCCACATATCCCTGGGCAGCGCAACCACGGTCACTTCAGAATTAGAAAAATCGATGTGCATCAGGCGGATTGCATCTGCGCCTTTAGGTTCATCGGTATATGGAGCATCAACACCGGAGATGAGGAAATTCATAGACCCGGTTTGCCGGCAGGCAGAAGCTCTTTCTGTAGGCTCGGGTTCCATGGTGGGTTCTGGTTCCGAGGTGACCACCTCATCACCCCCACTTGGGACCGGGGTTTCCGTGGCTTGCTGAATGAAGAGCGGCTGCGCCAAAGGAATGATGAACAAATAAGTCAGAACGCCGCAGGCGACGAGCAATAGAATAATTAAAATGATCAGGCCAATGGCTTTCCGATTGGAGCCTTCCTCCTGGGGTTTGGGATCTTCCACTGTTGTGTTTTCCATGTTGTCCTCCTGCTAATTGAGTACTCCTGTATTCATCACCAATCTCTTGATGATCTCATTAAAACCTTTTTCTACCAAATTTACGACCTCTGCCGCAACTTCCTCGAACTCATCATCGGGAAGCGCAACAGGGTCGGGAATATCATAAAATGGGCCGCTCAGCTCGCTAAGCCCGACGAGATTGCCGTTGATGGTGGGGTAATTGGTTAAAATTGCCTCCTTATGCCCGCTGGTCATGACGACAACCAAATCATAATCTGCCAGAAGTTTGCCCGTCACACGCTGAGTGGTATGCTCGCTGAGGTCTATTCCCTCTTCTTCAGCCCAGGCAATCGTGCGTTCATCGGCGGTGAGGTGATTGGGCACCCAAGTGCCAGCACTGGCGACCTTCCAACCCGCCAGGCCGTATTCTTCCATCATGCGCTTAAACTGGGCTTCAGCCAGCGGAGAGCGGCACATATTTCCGGTACAAACAAATAAGACTCCAGACACTGATAAAAAATCCTTCCTATACTTTTTGATCATCCACCTGATAATACTGGTGCGAATAATAATAATCGTAATAATAAGAGGCGTTCTTTCCAATCTGGTTAACGACCACACCCAGGATGCGCGCTTCAGAGCGCTCAAACTGCATCATGGCGGCTTTGAGGGCATCCTTCTTGGTCTTTCCGGGGTTGACCACCATGATGACGCCATCGACTTTGGTGGAGAGCACGACGGGATCGGTGACAACCATCGGAGGGCTGTCGAGGATGACGACATCGCCGATGTTTGAGAGCCCGTCTAAAATTTTGTCCATCAATTTAGACCCTAACAGCTCGGCAGGATTCGGCGGGATGGCCCCGCTGGTCAGCACAAACAGATTGGGCATGCGCCTTTCAATCACATCACTTAAATTGGCCTTGCCGCGAAACAAGCGGCTGAGGCCTGCCCGGTTGTTCATCCCAAAAAGTTTATGGATTTTGGGTCGGCGCAGATCACAATCGACGACAATCACACGCTTGCCGCCCTGCATCATGACTGCTGCCAGATTGGCGGAAACGGTGCTTTTGCCCTCCTTAGGTCCCGGGCTGGTCACCAAGATGGTTTTCACCGGTTCAACAGCGCCCGCAAACTCGATATTTGTGCGCATGGAGCGGAAAGCCTCGGCGATCGGGGAACGCGGATTGGAGAGAATATAAACGCCTTCGCTCTCTTTACTCCCGCGAGGAACCGGTATCTTGGCGATATACCCCAACGCAGAGAGGTCATATGTTTGGGATATTTCATCCAGGGAGCGGACGGTATCGTCGAGATATTCCACCAGGAAAACGATGCCACCTGCCAGCATGACACCGACAGCGACCCCAAGCAGGGTGTTGGTGAGGACGTTGGGCCGCACAGGAACCCGGTTCGGCTTGGCTACTTCCACTAACTGCACGGTGGAGACGGACTGCGCTTCCGCTAACCGCAAACTTTCATAATTGTTGACCAAGTTGCTGTAGGTCTCATTGGCCTGGACCAGCATCAAGTTCAGATACTCGCGCTGGACTCTGTTCTCATCTGTATCCGGAATCTGGGAAACCTGGGTCAAAATATCATCGATTTCTTTTTGTTGTTCTTCCAGATTGCTCTCCAGGTTGGCCTTGCTGTCGGCGTACCTGGCAGTTTGCAGTTGGTACTGCTGCTCCTTGAAGACGAGCACCATCATATTGGCAAAGTTGGCAGCATTGACCGGGTTGCCGTCCTCCACTGTCACCCGCAAAATTTGGGTGTCCCGGATCTGCTGAACCGAGACCTGCCCAGAGCTGACGGAATAATCCAACCGGTTAGCGGTCTCGGTGAGGATCTCATCGGTGACCATTAACTCTGCGTATGTAGGGACAAACTGATAGGTACTCAGATAGCCCAACTCAGAGACATCATTGTATCTGGGCTGCGAAACAAACACCTCTGCAGATGCCTGGTAAACCGGCTGCTGGTAGCTGGAGAAGAAATACGTTGCCAGCCCCCCCAGGACAGCCCCCAGGATCAGCAGCCAAACCCACCGGCGTACAATCCTAATCAGTTCCCTTAATTCCATAAACACTCCAAGTTTTATGCCAGAAGATTCTTTCCGGCAGACAGATCATGATCCGAAGATTGTCCTGAAATCAATCGTTCTCCAAAGTTAATCTTCATTCCCTGGTGATTAAAATTTTAACACACAGACCCTTGTTTCGGGGACTTCACATGCATAAATCCCTCAGGACGGTGATGATCGAGAGGGAATAAAGAATTTATCTCTCCTACACCATCAAACTCTTTTGGTGCAAGATTCGTGCGACTTACATTTATCTTAGCCTTTTCGAAGGCCAAACAACATGGAAATATCATATTAAATTGAATAAACCGCCGGGGAATTCCTGGATTTAGATGGATATGACCAGGTATTACTACATCATGACAGTAAACCAGTCTATCGCGGTTGTGGTCTGTTGATCAAACTCCGGCATATCCAAGTTGCGGTTTGCCCCAGAAAAACATCCAGAGCACTCGACCAGCAAGGTGGCTACAATGAAAGAGCCGGATAATATTTCTTTTTTTTACACCCTGGCCTTAGGGTAGGCGGCCTGCATTGCTAAATCTTTTGGATGGCGTCTTCCACGCGTTTTTCCATCTCCGCCATCTGTTCGTCATCCAACGATTCGAACAAATCGGCATGCGCGATGCGCGCATGGGCAAACGCTTTATCCTTTACTTCTTCTATGGTCTCGCCGATAGTTTCGAAAGTGCAATCCATCCCTATATCTCGATCGGCAAACTTGTACATCATATGCTCCTTTATTAAAAATCAAACAAGATAGAAATTTGTCGTTTAACCAATTTT
>JABAHR010020803.1_pt2 | contig 15209 bp, 12 predicted proteins | sample 7062101 | NCBI WGS metagenome assembly JABAHR01 (sample SAMN14534553, study PRJNA622989) | marine sediment metagenome | biome: marine biome [ENVO:00000428]; feature: marine pelagic biome [ENVO:01000023]; material: deep marine sediment [ENVO:00002113] | place: India: Gulf of Kutch | collected... | reverse complement strand
CCCCAAACGGTGCCCCTCCCCCGACCGTGAACCCACCATCCCGTTCTCGCTGCGATTCCACCACCAGCGCGCCGGCAGGAAGAACGACACCGGGGAGAACAAGGAACCGACTCTTCATGGTGAGGGAATAGAAACCCATCGCGACGAGATTGGGGACACGATTGCAAGGAGACCCCCTTCACAAGGACGGTAATCTTTACCGGGTAATCAATTAATAATCAATGTATTAACTATTGATAAAAAACGGATACCATTGATTATCGAAAGCGTCAGTTTCACACCCTTGCCATGTCGCTCGATCACCCGCAACAGGAGGAGTATGTCCCGGTGGAGGCCGGGATTGTCGCCGATATTGTCACCGGCGAACTCCGGTCTCTCTGGTTGGAGAATCACCATTGCCTGCTGGCAGAACGGAAAAGCCGGAAGCAGGCCAGTCGCCGCAGGAGAGCCCGAGCGGTGGGGATCGCGCTCACGATGGCATTGCTGATGCTGCTGATTGGGATTCGGTGGTTCTCGAGCTGATGGGCTGCCCGCCAAGTGGGGGGGAGGGGACCGGTCTTCCGCCTGCAAGGTGGGGTGGGAGCAATCTGCCGGACATTCTTGCCAGAATGTCGCGAACCGAGCGTAATCCTCAGACTTCTGATGAAACGCCCGGCACTTATTCTTGTTTCCACCCTGGCAATTGCCCCCCTTGCTCCCGGGCAGGATGGCAAGGTCCTCTACGAACAACTGTGTGGAGCCTGCCACGGCAACGACGGCAAGGGGGCGCAGGAGGGCCAGTTCCCGCCCCTGGCCGATAGCGCCTGGATCAAGGGTGCGCCGGACCGGATGATCCAGGTGGTCCTGCATGGATTGATGGGGGAAATCACGGTTCCCTCCGAACATGCCGCCAGCCCGACCTACAACCTGGTGATGCCGCCGCAGGGGGCCGCCCTCACTGACGAGCAGATAGCCACGATCTCCACCTATGTGCGCTCGTCGTGGGGGAACAAGGAGGGCGCGGTGACGGTTGCGATGGTCAAGGCGCAACGGGAGGCCACTGCGGGCAAGGCCCCCTTCTGGCAGGCCAGTGAACTGTTAGAAAGGTATCCGCTCAACGTCGTTCCCACCAAGCCGGAGGAGACCCTTCCCGTCAACGTGCCGATCAAGGATTTGCTCTCGTATGTCTACACCGGCTCATGGGACAGGCTGCCGGACTGGGGCAAGCTCAAGGCCCAGGCCGTGGAGGAGGAGCACAAGGGACTCATCGCATCCAGCCAGGCCGGCAAGAGCCAGAATTTCGGACTGGTGTGGGAAGGCAAGATTACCGCGCCCAACAGCGGGAACTTCACCTTCCGCCTCGACTCGGACGACGGCTCCCGCGTGATCGTGGCCGGGAAGAAAGTCGCCGAGATCAACAGCAACGGCGGGATGGGACGGGCCACCGAGGGAAGCATCAAACTGGAGCAGGGGACCCACCCCATTCGCGTCGAGTATTACAACAAGGGCGGCCCGCACGGGATCACCCTCGGGATGAAAGGACCGGGCCTGAAGGGCTGGTTCGCGCTCTCCGAGGCGGGAGCCGGCCAGGGCGGGGGCCCCTCCAACAAGATGCCGATCTACCCGCCGGCCAACGAGGCCGTGATCTACCGCAACTTCATCGAGGGGACCACCCCGCGCGGCATCGGGGTGGGCTACCATGGCGGGGTGAATCTCGCCTTCAGCGCCGATACGATGAGCGTCGACCTCCTCTGGACCGGGCTCTTCATGGACGGCAGCCGCCACTGGACCGGACGCGGGCAGGGGAACCAGCCGCCGGCCGGGCAGAACGTCGTCAAGGTCAACAGCGGGCCCTCCTTTGCGCTGTTGGAGAGCCAGACCACGGCGTGGCCCGGTGAGTTCGGGGACGATCTCGAGGCCCGCTTCGTGGGCTACAAATACAACCGCCGCCAGGAGCCTGCCTTCTACTTCACGCTCGCCGGTTTGAAGATCGAGGACAGGCCTCAGGCCATCCTGGGACGCAACCGGTTCGGGCTGCAGCGCGCCATCACCATCGAGGTGGGCGGCAAGGTGCCGAGCACCCTGCACTTCCGGGCCGCCAACGGAATCGAGGTGAAGGAACTGGGCGGGAACCGGTTCGACCTCGGCGGGCAGGTTGTCCTGGAGGTTGGCAAGGGCACCGCCAACCGGCCTTATGTCCGCAACAACAACGAACTGCTCATTCCCCTCCAACTAAAGCGCGGCGAGAACATCCTGAACCTCCGCTACTCCTGGAACTGAATCCGCAGCGTCTAACAGAACCTCACATCATGCGTTATCTCATCCCATTCCTTTTTCTTCCCGTCCTCGCGTCGGGGGCCCCGACCCAGGAGGAGTTCTACAAGCGCGAGGAGATCCCTCTGCCGCCCGGCGAGGTGATGGAGGGTTCCGGCATCGCCGTCATCGATGACAGCAAGGTCGCCCTCGCCACCCGTCGCGGGGACGTCTGGATCTGCGACGGCGCCTTCGGGGACGACCTCTCCCGGGTAAAATGGTCGAAGTTCGCCAGCGGTCTGCACGAGCCCCTCGGGATGGCCTACCGGGATGGCTGGTTTTATTTTACCCAGCGGCCCGACGTTTCGAAGATGCGCGACACCGACGGGGACGGCCGCGCGGACGAGTTTCGCACCATCGCCGCCCCGTGGGGCATCAAGGGGGACTATCACGAGTACGCCTTCGGGACCGACCCCGACCGGAATGGCGATATCTGGGTCGTTCTCTGCCTGACCGGCTCCTTCCACGCCCACTCGCCGTGGCGGGGCTGGTGCTTTCGGGTCACCCCGGACGGGGAGGCCATTCCCACCGTGGCCGGGATCCGCTCCCCGGGCGGAATCGGCTTCAACATGGAAGGCGACGTCTTCTACTGCGACAACCAGGGGGTCTGGAACGGCTCCTCCTCGCTGAAGCACCTCAAGCCCGGCGGGTTCGTGGGCAACCCAAGCGGCAACATCTTCTGGGAGAAAGCTCCCAACATGGGCAAGCGACCGCCTGATCCGAAGAGCGGATCGCGCATCGAGACCGAGCGCAAGCGCATCCCGGAACTGGTCCCGCCGGCGGTCTGGCTACCGCACGGGAAGCTCGGCCAGTCGCCCACCGGGATCATCCCGGATCATACCAAGGGTGCCTTCGGTCCTTTCGCCGGGCAGGTCCTGGTCGGCGAGCAGACCCACTCGCAGGTCCAACGGGTCTTCCTGGAGAAGATCAATGGCGTCTACCAGGGGGTGGCGTTTCCCTTCCTGGAAGGCTATCGTTCCGGGATCGTCCCGCTCCGTCTTGCTGATGATGGGACGCTCTTCGTGGGCACCACCAACCGCGGCTGGGGCGCGCGGGGCGGGTTGCCGTTCAGCTTCGAGCGGACCCGGTGGACCGGCAAGGTGCCCTTCGAGATTCATGAAATGCGCATCAAGCCGGACGGCTTTGAGCTGACCTTCACCGGGGAAGTCGATCCTGCCAGCGCGGGAGACAAGGCCAGCTACTCGATGAACTCCTGGACCTACATCTACCAATCCGGCTACGGCAGCCCCGAGGTCGACCAGACCGGGCAGGAAATCGTTTCTGCAACGGTGGGTGCCGACAGGAAGTCGGTGCGCCTGGTGGTGAAGAACCTCCAGGCCGGGCACGTGCATCATCTCAAGTCGAACGGGGTACGCTCCAGGTCCGGTGGCGAGCTGTGGCACAAGGACGCCTACTATACCCTCAACGAGTTCCCGAAGTAGGGTGACCGGGAGACGGGCGGTCCCGTCCGCCTCCCGGTTCGGGAGGCCGGGAGGATGCCTTCGCGTGCTGCGATCGTTCCGGGCGGGCGGCGGGGCAGTGCCGGGCGGCGAATTGGACTTGTGGGGCGGCGCCTCAGCCGCTTTTTGATGGCATGGAACTGGACTTCGATGCGATGCCGCCGGCGGACCGCTACAAGGTGCTGGCCTCCCTCATCACGCCCCGGCCGGTGGCCTGGGTGACGACCGTGGACGGCGCGGGGCGGGTAAACGCCGCCCCATTCTCGTTCTTCAACTGCTTCGGCTCCAACCCGCCCATCGTGGCGTTCGCGCCGGGCAACAAGGAGCCGGGCATTCCGAAAGACACGGCCCGCAACATCCGCGAGACGAGGGAGTTCGTGGTCAACATCGCCGATGAGGCGCTCGCGGGGCAGATGGTGGCGACTTCCGAGTCCCTTCCGCATGGGGAGTCGGAATTGGAGCGGGCCGGTCTGAGCCCGGCGCCGTCGGCGGTGGTCACTCCACCCCGGATCGCGGAGGCCCCGGTGTCCTTCGAGTGCCGGGAGTGGGCCACTCTCGAAGTCGGGGCCAACCGCGTGGTGGTGGGGGTTGTGCACCACGCCCACGTGCGGGACGGTCTCCTCGCGCCCGACTCCCTTCATCTCGATCACTCCCGCTTCGCCCCGGTGGGCCGCATGTCCGCCCCGGATTGGTATTGTCGCACCACCGACCTGTTCGAAATCGGGCGGCCGGATTGACGAGCAGCCGGAATTCACCCGGCGCTTGCCGGTTTGGAAATTGCTTTCACAATCGGAGTGTATGGGGGACCGGGAGACGTTCATCGAGATCCGGGGGCTCTACCAGAGCTTCGGGGCCAATCACGTCCTGCGGGGAGTGGATCTGGATGTCTACCGGGGCGAGACCCTCGCCCTGCTGGGTGGTTCGGGCGGCGGCAAGAGTGTGCTGGTCAAACACATGTGCGGGCTGATGCGACCCCTGAAGGGAACCGTGCGGGTGGAAGGTGAGGACATCACCGAGTTGCCCGAGCGCGAGTTGAGCGCGGTGCGCCGCAAGGTGAGCATGATGTTCCAGGGCGGAGCTCTTTTTGATTCGCTGACGGCGGCGGAGAACATAGCCTTCCCGCTGCGCGAATCCGGAATGCGCGACGAGAAGGAAATCGACCGGCGTGTTTCGGAGGCCCTCGAGATTGTGCGCATGCCGGGGCAAAAGTCCACGATGCCGGCCGACCTGTCCGGCGGCATGCGCAAGCGGGTGGCCCTGGCCCGGGCCGTGGTCGAGATGCCCTGCTGCGTGCTCTACGACGAGCCGCACGCCGGACTGGATCCCATTACCGCGGACTCCATCGATCACCTCATCAAAAGTCTGCAGCGGGATCACCGCATCACCAATGTGGTGATCACCCACGAGTTGCGCAGCGTCTTCCGCATCGCGGACCGGATTGTCTTCATGAGGGACGGCACCGTGTACTGGGAGGGGTTGCCCGGGGATCTGGCACAGTCGCAGGACCCGGTCCTCAGGGACTTCGTCGAAGGCCGCTCCGAAAACCATGAAGAATGGAACAATGAGGCCCCCTGCATTGACACCGGCAAGGAGTAGGGAGAAGGTTTGACATGGCGCTGTCGCCCAAACGCCTCGAGATCCTGGTGGGCTTCTTCCTGTTTGTGGGGTTGTCCCTCCTCGGGGCCTTGATTCTGCAGTACGGGCGGCTGGTGGATCGTTTTCGCGGGGTCTACACCGTGAACGTCTCGTTCCGGGATGCCTCCGGGGTGATCAAGGGCAGCCAGGTGCGGCTGGCCGGGGCCAGGATCGGAAAAGTCATGGAAGAGCCGGAGCTCAGGACCCTCAGATCCGCCGGCGGAATGGATGAAGCCAGGGTGGTGGTCAAACTGGCGATACGGAACGATGCGCCCCCGATCGACAGGAATGCCACCTTTCAAATCACCTCCCTGAGCCTCCTGGGCGACAAGGCCATCATGATCACGCCCCCCCGGGGGGGCGAGGAGAGTGCCGGCATCTTGCTGGAGAATCTCGAGCCGGACATCATCCTCGAAGGGGGAGGGCCCAGTGGGTTGGAGGCTCTCCAGTCCGACGCCGAGAACATCGCTTCCGACGCAGCGGTGCTGATGGCGCGGGCCCGGACCACCCTGAGCAAGATCGACAATGCCCTCGACGAGATGCGCACCGTCTCCGGGCTCCTTTCCGAGAGTCTCGATCGTGTGAACGGCGGCCTGCTCTCCGATGAGAACATGGAGAATTTCTCGGGAGCGCTCGCTGATTTGCGGGGTGCCTCGGGAAACATCCGGGAAGCCAGCCTTGATATCAAGCCGTTGATCGCCGAGGCGAGGACCGCAGTGGAAAGTTTTGACCAGGCTGCGGAGGAAGCGCAGGGAACCTTTGCCCGGGCCTCCTCGGAGATCGGCAAGCTGGGGCCCGCCCTCGAAAAGGTCCCGGCCGCGGTCGACTCCATCGCGCGGGTGGCGGACGACGCCGGTGAGACCCTGCAGAGCATCCGGAAGAGCGAGGGGCTTCTCGGGACCCTGGCCTATGACCGGGAGGTGAAGGACGACGCCAAGACCTTCCTGCGCAATCTGCGGCACTATGGCATCCTCCGATACCGCGACGCCGGGACCTTCGACGAGCGCGATCCCCGCAATCGCTTCCGGGGGCGGAGAAGGTAGTCGGGAGCGTCACTCCCTCGGCGTTCCAAGTGCCAGGCGCAGACCTTCCGCCTTTTGGAGAGTCTCCTCGTATTCCATCTCGGGGATGGAATCTGCCACGATACCGGCGCCCACGCTGTAGCTGAGGGCCGGGCCGTCGCGCACGAGGGTGCGGATCGCGATGTTGAACTGGCTTTCGCCATTGAAGCCGAGATAGCCGATTGCCCCCGTGTAGAGGCCGCGGGGAGCGGTTTCCAGTTCCGCGATGACTTCGATGGCCCGCTTCTTGGGTGCCCCCGTGATGCTCCCCCCGGGAAAGCACGCCTGCAGGGCGTCGAGCTGACAGGCGCCTTCCCGCAGTTGCCCGGTGACGGTGGAGACGAGGTGGTGGACCTGCTGGAGGCGTTCGTGCTTGAGCATTTCGGTGACCTTCACGCTTCCGAACTCGCAGACCCGGCCGAGGTCGTTGCGTTCCAGGTCGGTGATCATGACGAGCTCTGCAATTTCCTTTTCGGAGGTCTGCAGTTCGAAGGCGGAGCGGCTGTCCAGTTCGGGATCACCGTATCTGGGGCGGGTTCCCTTGATGGGACGCGTCTCGACCGAGCGACCGTGCATGCGCAGGAACGTCTCCGGGGAAGAGGAGAGAATCTCGCGCTCCGGAGAGTGGAGATAGGCCGCCATCGGTGCCGGCGACACCGCGCGGAGGCGTTGGTAGACGGCGAAGAGGTTTGCGTCACCGGAGAGGGTGGCGCGGAACTTCTGGGAAAGGTTGACCTGGTAAATGTCACCACTCGCGATGTAGTCCTGTGCCGCCCGCACCGCATCGCAGAAATCGTCCGGGAGGAAGTTGCTGGACCACCGCGGGGCGAGCACCGGATCGGAGACGGGCATGGGTTGCAGGTCCGGGAGAAGCGAGCCGACTTCGAACCACTGCCGGGTGGCGTGGGCATAGACGAGGAGATTCTGGTAGAGGCCGAAGCGAAAGGTGCCGTCGTAGGCGATCCATCCGCAGGCCGCCCCGAGCGGAAAACCGCAGTCAGGCCGGTCCACCTGGTGTTCCTCCAGCGAGGCCCGCAATTCCCCCAGGTCGTTCATGGTTCCGTCCAGGACGCTATCCGGCCCGGCAGCAATGATGGAGAGCGCCTGGGGAGCGGACAGATTCCCGGAACTGTCGAAGAACGCCAGTCCGGGGAGATGGCGCAGGGCGGCCGCCACCTCGAGAGGACGGAGGGCGAGATCGACGGGGCGGAACGCCGGGGCGGAGCGAAGACGACGGGCCAAGACGGCCACGTGATACCGCCAAAACGCAAGGATGCAAAGACCGGGGCCTGAATTGGTCCGATTACCCGGATCGGGGTGTTCTTCCGGGCAGAAATCCGGGAGAATCCCCGGTTTTTCGGGGTCTGGCGACGGCGAGGTCTCTCGAACCGGGGCATTGACTCGGAATGGGGTGATCGATAGCGTCCCCACCCCGTGTCGTCGACAACCCCCCGATCCCCATTGCGACTCGGCACCTTTCACGCGGCATGCTGGATGCTTGGCCTGGTGGCTTTCGTCGAGCTGGTTGCGGTGGGTGTTGCCCTTGCCCTGCGGAGCCGCTCGCCGGCCGAACCGTTGGTGGTGGAACGGATCGTGACGGAGTATGTTCCGCTGGACCTCGCACCCGGGCAAACGGCTCCCGCGGCGCCGGTCCCGGTCGCGGAGCCGGAACCGGCCCCGGCCCCGGCCCCGGAACGGGGGGAATTGCCCAAGCCCTTCACCTCCGAAGAGGAGATCCTGAAGATCCCGGCCGGTCCCCGGAGGACCGTCCCGGTTCTGCAGGCTCCCTTCATTGCGGATCCGTTGGTGGAGCGGCTTGTTCAGGAGGCACGGGAGGCGCGAGTTCGGGACGACATGCGGGGCGCCATCGTGAAGCTGGAGGAAGCAAGGCAGAAGGCGCCGGAGGACCCAACGGTTCTTTACCAGTTCGCGGAGGTCTTCGAAGCAATGGGGGTTTACGACAAGGCGGCCGATTACTACGAGAAGGTCTTTGCCCTGGGCCCGCGCGAGGCGGGCAGCCTGCTGGAACTGGCCTCTCACAAGCTCAGCCATGGATTCGAGCAAGCCGACAGGATGGAAGGGAAACTGACCCTCGGACGAATCCGGCAATTCAATGACAAGCGGGTGCGGGAAGGTGAGAAGATCATCCTCACAGTCCCCATCATGGCGGCCCCGGATCGCGTGATCGAGGACACCCTGGTCAAGGTGGACGTCTTCTTCTTCGACAAGCTGGACAGCAGGATTCGAGAGGCCAGACCGGTCAGTCAGCGAGAGTACAAGTGGCTCACCGAGCCGGTGGACTGGAAGGATACCGGGGAGGAACTACTACAGGTAACGTATTTCATTCCGCCCGGGGACGGCCGGGACCAGCACCTCCTTGGCGAGCGCAGGTATTTCGGACACGTGGTGGAACTGCACTACGACGGGGAATTACTCGACCACCAGGCGTGGCCCCGGACCCTGGCCAGGCAGCGCAACGTCCCGGAGGCCAATCCGCTCTTCCTTCCCGAGGAGTTGCTGCTGGAAGATCTCAACGAAGCGAACCCGCTCCTTCCACCGCTTCCGAGGCCGTGATGGTTTGATGGTCGGCGGCGGGAACCGGCGGTTCCCAAGTCCCCAATGAAACCCAATCCCAAGCCGTGGGGAAAGATTCTCAGCTTCCAGTTCGGGCCCGTGTGAAAGATCGGGAATTGATGTTGGAGCCCCGGGCCGACCCGGGGGCCGGGGGTTCATGCGGTTCTGGAATCTGATGTCCATTCCCCTTGAACAAACGCAGCTCGGCGACTACCGCCTCCGGGAGCTTCTCTCGGAAGGGGCGAGCACCCTGACCTACCGGGCCGAGCAGAGCTCGGTGGGCCGGGAGGTGGTGCTGGAGAGATTGAAGCCCGGGTTGAGCGCGAAGCATGAGGTGGTGGAGCGGTTCCTGGGTGACGTGCGGACCAAGGCGGCGGTGGACCACCCCGGGATCGGTTCCGTTTACGAGGCAGCGCGGGCTCCGGAGGCCGTCTTCTATACCCGCGAGTTTCTGCCGGGGACCACTTTCGAGGAACTTCGCCAGAAGAACGTGGCCTTCGAGCCGGCGGTCATCGTGACCTTTTTGTGCCAGGTCGCCGCGGCCATGGAGTATCTGCGGGATCGGGGGATTGCGACTCAGCCGCTGAAACCGTGCCACCTGGTGCGGGGTGACGAGAACGTGGTTCGGCTGGTGAACCTGGCGGTGTCGGAGCCGGCCCCGAAGCCGGAAGGCCACGATCGGCATGTCCTGGGGGAATTGTTTCTCGACCTCCTTGAACGTGGCAGGCCCGGGGCGACCCGCACCCGCACCCTATTGACCATGATGGTCGAGCACGATGGGACGGAATTGAGTTGGAGGCAGGTGGTCCACACCGCGCGCAAGCTCGAACTGGCTCTCTCGAAGGGCGCAAGGGCGGCGTCCCCACCGAGCGGGATGGAGCCGGGTGAAGACGGACCATCCGGGACGCCGGCGCCCCGGGTCCTGGTCTGGCTGACGGCCGGCCTGCTGGCCGGGGGAGCGCTCACCGCCGGGGTGTTTACCCTTATCAATCGCGCGCAGGACCGGAAGGATCGCGATCTCGGTGCCATGATCGAGATTGGCGGAGGGTCCTACCAGGCCGCCAACGGCCGGACGGAGAAGCTGGCGCGTTTCTGGATCGATGCCCACGAGGTCACCATTGCGGAGTACGCCAGGTTCCTGGAAGTGCTGGGCCGCCTGCCGAGGAGCAAGCGCACCGGTTACGATCATCGCAACCAACCCGCCATCAAGATCGACCACTTTCCCGACGATTGGGAGGCGACCTGGGCGGCGGCCCGGAACGGTGAAACAAAAGGGGGCCGGCGGCTCGATCCCAGTTACCCGGTGACCGGGGTCGACTGGTGGGATGCCTGCGCCTACGCAAACTGGCGGGGTGGGCGCCTGCCCACCCTCAAGGAGTGGATGGCGCTCTCCCGCGATGTCGAGTTGGAGCCCGGAGAACGCGGACCGGTGGACGGCTTTGCCGGGGATGTCACCCCCGGGGGCATCCACGGCTTGGCGGGCAATGTTTCGGAGTGGGTGCAGGATGCGGCCACCAATCCAGCCACGCCCGGGACCTCGCGGGGTCCGCTCGCCTGCGGGGCCTCCTTCCTCGAGCCCCGGGACGGGGCCCTGGCCCAAAGCCGGCTTTCCAGCCACGAGGTCCGTCGTCGCGATTTGGGATTCCGAATCGTGCGGGACACCGCACCATAGCAGGGTGTGGAAACACCCTGAAACGTCGCGACGAAATGGTTCTTTTGTTAGAAGGCACGCGTCGCCAGCCAGGAGGGGATTTCGTCCCTGCGGGCAGAACCTGTTGAAAGCGGGTGCTGTGTTCGTGGCTTCGACCCGGGGACCTCACCCTTCTGGCAGCCTTCGGCTGGGTGTCTCGCCCCGCCCGGTTGTTGCTCATGAATGCCGATTCACTCCCGCCTCGCGCCGCGCCCACCCTCCCGACAAGTCCTGCCCGGCATTCCCGCCTTTTTCCACAACCTGCTAGGGCAAGATCGCGAACGGGGCCGGGTTGTGCGGTGCGGCAGTTGTTCTGCAGGCCAGGTGCCGCGAGCGATGTGGCCGTCGCCTTGGCGGGAGCCCCTCTTTGATCGGAAGCCGGGTTGGCGGGAAAGTCGTTGCCCCGGGGCACAACCGGTTCGTATGCGCTAACCCGGTCGAGGGACCTTGCCGACAAATTCCGAGCCCTGGTGGGTTTCTCTTGCGATGGTGGATTCGATCGAGCTTAATCGCTGTCCCGGCTTGATCTGCATGATGCCCTCTCGTCGCCTCCTCTCCCCGATTGTATTCCTGTTCACCCTCGCCGCTGCGATGAGTTTGGAAGCCCAGGTGCGGGTCGATCTCCGCCTCTCGAAGAGGAGTTATGTCGCCCACGAACCGGTTCTGGCCACCGTTACGATTACCAATCACGCGGGTCGGGAACTTCTCATTCACAATGAGGGAGCGGGCCGCCGCTCGATGAGCTGGCTCGATTTCTCCCTCCGCAACGCGAGGGGAACCACCTTGAGCCCAATCACCTCTATCACCTTCCGGAGCCTGCGGATCCCGGCCGGGCAGAGTGTCTCCAAGACGATCGACCTCAATACCCTTTACCGTGTCTCGGACCTGGGAAACTACAGCGGTCACGCAGTGGTGCGGATGCCTGGTGGGGCGGGGATATTCAATTCAAACCGGGTCAGCTTCAAGGTGACCAAGGGGCACACCATCTTCGCCCAGCGCATCGGGGATCCTGCCAGCCGCAATGTACGGGAGTTCCGGGTTTCGACCTTCAATGCCTCTCAAAAGTCCTCCCTTTATGTCCACCTGGTGCATATCCAGACCGGCCGCACCCTCCAAGCCTTCAAGCTGGGCGATGCGCTCACCTTCAACAAGCCGCAGGCCACAGTGGATGGCGAAAACAACCTCCACGTTCTTTTCCTCACGGCCCCCAGCGTCTTTGCTCATGCCCGGGTCAGCCCGGACGGCCAATTCCTCGGGACGCGGTATTTCAAGCGGGCCGTCACGGGGCAACCGACCCTCCAGACTCTCTCCCATGGAGAAGTGGCGGTCGGCAATGCCATTCCCTACGATCCCAAGGCCGAGGCAAGCCAGCGGGCCAAGATTCGTCGCCTGTCNNACCGCTGAGCCCTTCCATGTTGCCGAGTCTCCGCAAGACCCCCTGCTCCACCCGGCAAAAAGCATTGCAGGTAATGGCGAATTTTATTAATATTACCGCATAATCAGAATATTTTAATTAAATCTGATGCTTATGCTCTTTCGCTGTTTACTGTTGAGCCGGTCGTTCTCCGGCATTTTGGGGCTGATCCTGATGACTCTTGGTGTCAGCGCCGCTCCTTTTAATCATGTCGTGATCGACCCGGGCCACGGGGGTCACGACCGGGGCGGTCACTACGGCAAAGTCTACGAGAAGCACCTGGCGCTGGATACGGCCATGCGGCTCGAACACTACCTCAAGTCCAGCGGCTATCGCACCGTGATGACGCGGCGGAGTGATACCTTTATTTCCTTGCCCAAGCGGGTCGCGATCGGCAACCGCTACCGCAACTCCATCTTTGTCAGCATTCACTACAATTACACCTGGAAGCGGCAGGTAGGGGGTCTTGAAACCTTCTACCATAGCAGCCGGAGCCGGTCACTCGCCACTTGCATCCACAACGGCATGGTGCGCCGGGTGAGCGCCTCGAATCGAGGCGTCAAGTTCGCGCGATACTACGTGATCCGGAACTCGAGGAACCCGGCAGTCCTGGTCGAATGCGGATTTGTGAGCAATTCCCGGGAGCGGGCCCGAATGAAAAAGGGGACCTATCGGGACTCCATTGCACGGGGCATTGCGGAGGGAATAGCGAAGTACCGGAAATCCCGGTAGCGGGTGGGAGCCGGGAAGGTCCGGGTTTTCCCGAAACTGTCCCGGTGAATCGCGACCGATCGGTTTTCGTCGGGGAGGGGCTCCCCGGGAAGGTGGACCCTTTTTCGTTGCAGGCATGGCCCTTCCGGCCGGCCCTGATCCAGTGCCCTTGGGGACTTTTCGGAACCACCGTATTGAAATGGCCTCGTCCGACTCCAGGGTGTAGCTAATCGCATGGGCTTGCTGAGTTGCGAGGAGATGCGGGATCTTGAGGACGAGGCATTTCGCACCGGGGTCTCGGCCGAGGCGCTGATGGACAAGGCCGGGCGGCGGCTGGGGGAAGTCCTGCGGCACCTCCACCCTGAGCCCGGCACCGCGGTGGCGTATCTCGGGCGGGGAAACAATGGTGGCGACGCCCTGGTGGCCCTCCGGATTCTTCGTGCCGCCGGGTGGGACCTGGCGGTGCGCGCTGCGCACGACTTGCACGAACTGGGGGTCCTGCCCCGCCGCAAACTTCGGGAACTGGGGGAGTTGGAACTGCGGCGCGAGCCGTTGGAATCCCCCGACCTGCCCCGTCCGCTGCTCCTGATTGACGGCCTTCTCGGGATCGGGGCCCGAGGCCCCCTGCGTGAGCCGCTGGCTGCCCTCGCGGCAGAGATGGGTGCCCTTCGCAATTCTGCCGGGGCGATCGTGGCGGCAGTCGACATTCCGTCCGGGATCAGTGGGGATAGTGGCGAGCCATACGAGGGAGCGGTTCGGGCCGACCTCACGGTTACCATCGGGGTCCCGAAGTCGGGCCTGGTAGCTGACGCCGCCACCGATTACGTCGGCCGTCTCGAAGTGGTGCCGCTCGAGGAGCTACCCGCGCCCCCGACCGGCGATCGTGTGGTGACGGCTCACGATCTCCGGCCCCTTGTCGCCCCGAGGCCCTTTGGCATGCACAAGGCCCAGGCGGGCCGGATCGGGATCGTAGCGGGATCGCGTGGCCTGTTGGGAGCCGCCATTCTCGCCGCTCGCGGAGCACTGCGCGGTGGTGGCGGACTCGTGACGCTGTTCGTTCGGGAGGATCTTTATCCGCTCTTCCTGTCTGCCGGTCCTCCTGCGGAGCTGATGGTGAAACCCATCGCGAGTTACGAGGAGGTGCTCTCGGCGAGGCTTGATGTGCTGGCGACCGGGCCGGGGCTGGGGTCACTTGAAGGCGGTGCGCGTTCCGATTTTTGCAGTTTGCTTGGCAGTTTCGAAGGTCCCCTGGTGGTTGATGCCGACGCCCTCAATCTGATCGCCGCGGAGGGCGCCGCAAATCTCCTCCACGAGCGGATGGTGCTGACGCCTCATCCCGGCGAACTCCTCCGGCTCTTTCCGGAGGCCGAATCGCTGGACCGGGCTGCCACCGCTCGCGCTTTCGTGGAGCGCTTCCCCTGCACCCTCCTCTACAAGGGGGCCCGCACCATTGTCACCGCTCGTGGTCACCCCCTGCACTACAACACTACCGGAACCCCGGGTATGGCGTCGGGAGGGCAGGGAGATGTCCTGACCGGGCTGCTCGCGGCGCTTCTGGGGGGCCGACTGACTCCGCTCGACGCGGCCCGCGCCGCGGCCTGGCTGGCGGGCCGGGCCTCCGAACTGGCTCTCGCTCCGGGCCGCCAATCGGTTCAGTCGCTCCTGGCGGGTGATACCGTGGAGCAGCTGGGTGGAGCTTTTCGCGAGCTGCGCGGGGAATCCTGAGCGCCCTGCAGACCAGATTCCGCTTTAACCATCGGGAAGATCGAGGCATCTTTGTCAAAATTCCGCGTCTTGTCTCATGAACGAAGGATTCCGGCGATTTTTGGTCCTGGTGGGCGTGTTCCTGCTGGCCTTCCTCCTCGTGTTCGTCTTCCGGCGGGTGCAAGGGGGCGAGGGGGTCTTCGATTTTTTCAAGTTCGGCAAGAAGGAGGACCGCGAAAATTTCGTCCCGGAAGATTACACCCTCAGCACCGAACCGGCTCTCGAGCCCGACGACGTGAAGTGGCTCATGCGTCTCGATGCCGAGTATGCCAAGCTCAGTGCGGCGGTGGTCCCCTCGGTCGTCAGCCTGCAGACCGAGGGCATGAAGCGGCAGCGGCTGCGCGATCTCCTGGGGCGGGAGTGGGAGCGCCGCTATCCGGTCTCCGGCATCGGTTCCGGGGTGATCGTCTCCGAGGAAGGCCACGTGGTGACCAATCAGCATGTGACGGACGGAAAGTCCTCCATCCGCGTCACCCTTCATGACGGCAGGTCCTACGATGCCATCCTGATCGGGGAGGACCGGGCCCTCGACATCGCGGTCATTCGCATCAAGGCCAGGGATCGCGAGTTTCAACCGCTCAAGTTCGGCGACTCGGACCGGGTCCGGC
>JABAHR010004036.1_pt2 | contig 15223 bp, 20 predicted proteins | sample 7062101 | NCBI WGS metagenome assembly JABAHR01 (sample SAMN14534553, study PRJNA622989) | marine sediment metagenome | biome: marine biome [ENVO:00000428]; feature: marine pelagic biome [ENVO:01000023]; material: deep marine sediment [ENVO:00002113] | place: India: Gulf of Kutch | collected... | reverse complement strand
ATGGAATCGCCTTCCGGCCGCCAGTCATGGACTACGCCCACCGCATCGACATGGCCGGTGACGATATGACCGCCCATCTCGTCACCCAGCCTGAGCGAGGGTTCGAGATTGATATTGCGGCCTTCGTTCCACATGTCCTTCGCCGTGCGGCTGATGGTCTCCGCTGAAACATCGACTGCAAACCAGCTGGCGCCCTTCTCGCCGCCCTTGCGCACCACCGTCAGGCACACGCCGGAGCACGCAATGCTGGCGCCGATGGCGATGTCGGCAGGATCGAAGGGGCAGGCGATCTGCACCCGCAAATCGCCGCGCTGCTCCACGCTGGTGATCGTTCCGATGGCGGTGACGATGCCGGTAAACATCAGCTCTCCCTTGTCGATTCCGGCCGATAGGTGAACAGCATATCGCGGCCTATGCGCCGCCGGTCAATTCGCGTGAAACCGGCAGGGGGTGCTCCATCCACAGAAGGGCCGAGCGCGCCAAAGGCCGGCAGGCCCTCTGTGAGTTCCTGCGGCGCGCAATAGATGTGCAGCAGGTCGACCAGCCCGGCAGCGAGAAAGGCCTCGGCAGTTTTCCCGCCACCTTCGACATAGAGATATTGCAGGCCTTCGAGGCTGCGGATGTCCTCGGCGCTGGCGACGGATTGCCAGCCTGCGGGCGCTTCGCCCCGCGTCAGCACCAGCCGCCGCGGGCTGCGCTCCTCAAGCCCGGGCAGGCGCACGTCGAGGCGGGGGCTGTCGCTGCGCAGAGTTGCACCGCCAACCAGGATCGCCTCGTTGAGCGCGCGCTGGCGATGGACATGCGCGCGCGCAGCATCGCCGGTGATCGCCACCGGCTCGCCGGACAGCGGCCCGATGAAGCCATCGGTGCTGACTGCCAGCTTGAGCGTGACATGCGGGCGGTGCTTCGTCTCGCGGGTGAGGAAGCCGGCAAGGCTTGCGCGGCTGGCCGCGTGATCCATGACCTCCACGCCAATGCCTGCCTCGCGCAATTTCGCAATGCCCTTGCCATTGGTGCGCGGATCGGGATCGCCGCAGCCGACAACCACGCGCGCCAGCCCCGCCTCGGCTACCAGATCGGCGCAGGCGGGCCCGCGCGGCGAACGATGGGCGCAGGGTTCAAGCGTGACGTAGAGCGTGGCGCCGCGCGCCGCATCGCCGGCCTGCTCCAGCGCCAGCGCTTCGGCATGCGGCCGCCCACCGGTGCCGGTCCAGCCGCGGCCAAGCACCACGCCCTCGTTCACGATGATGGCGCCAACCGCGGGATTGGGCGCGCTCAGCGGGCGGGAACGGCTGGCGAGCATGGCGGCGGCATCGAGCCACCGGGCGTGCTCAGCCTGCGGCACGGGCGCAATATTCCTCGAGTGAGAGGGAGGCGAGGCTTTCGTCGAATCCGGCCTCGGCGCGCAGGGCATCGGCTTCCGCCTCGGCAGCGGCCTGTTCGTCGGCGGCGGCCTGCTCGATCTCGTCGACATCGATGAAAGTCGCCCGGCCAAGGGCCTTGTAGATATCGCGGCGCAATTCGGCGCGTTCTTCAAGGCGCGCTTCCAGCTCGTTGCGGAAACGCTGATTCTCGCAATTGGAGGCGATGATCTCGGCCTCGCTGCGGTCATCGGCGAAGGTCGAGATATAGATCACCTCCGGGCGTTGCGGGACGATCCGCTGGCTGGCCGGGATGAACAGCATGAACAGGGCAAAGGTCATCGCCAAAGCGACGCCAAGGATCGGCCAGCGATGGGGCGTGGGTTGCTGCCATTGCTGGGCGAAATCCACGACCGCCCTCTTGGGCGAAACTCTGCGCAGGAACCGCTTCATGCCCGGCTCAATAGGCGCTGCGGCGCGCCCATGCCAGCCCCTTGGCAAAGCGCCGGTCTTTCAGCCGAAGGCGGCGTAGAGGCTACGCCCTTCCGCTTTCAGCCAGGCATCGGCGCTGGCAAGGTCGCCGTCGTAGATCCGAGCCAGCAGCGCGTGGAAGGCGGGCGAATGGTCGAAATGGGTGAGGTGGGCCACCTCATGCGCGACGACCGAGCGGCGCACGTGGTCGGGCGCCATCACCAGCCGCCAGTTGATGCGGATGCAGCGCCCGGTCTCGCGTTCGCCGGTGCAGCTGCCCCAGCGCCGCCGGGCGCGTGACAGGCGCAGTTCGGGATGTTCGCGCCCGTCGTCCCGCGCGCAATAGAAGGCGAGGTCGTCTGCCATCAGGCGCAGCGCCTCGGCTTCGAGCCAGCGGCGGATGCGCGCTTCGAGGCCCTGTTCCGGCCCGCCGACGCGCAGGTGCCCGGCATCCAGAAGCGGCTTGCGCGGGTTTCGCCGGGCCCAGGCGATTTCCACCACTTCGCCGCGATAGGGCAGGGCGCTGCCCGGGGCGATGGCGAGGGCCTGCGGGATCGCCGCCAGCTGCGTCTGCAACCAGTCCCGGCGCGCTTCGGCAAAGACCAGCGCATCGCGCGTGCGGCCCCAGCGCGGCAGGGTGATGCGCACTTCGCTGCCGTCTGGTGCCAGGCGCATTGTCAGCCTGGTGGCGCGGGCATGGCGGCGGATGGCGATCGGCAGGATGCCATCGTCGAGTTCGATGGCGGGGTTCTGGTGGGAATCGCGCAGCCAGTCGATCATCGCTCGTCCCAGTCTACGATGTGGTGTTCGAGCGGTCCGGCCTCTTCCTCGCGCACGACTCGTCCGGCAACGCAGGCGCCGGCGGCAATCATCGCTTCGCTGCTGCCGGTCAGCAGCGGATGCCAGCGGGGGATCGGCCTGTCCTCGGCGCGGCGGCGATAGGCGCAAGTCTCGGGCAGCCAGGGCACCTGTTTCACCAGCCGCGGCGTCAGCCGCAGGCAATCTGGCACGAAAGCCTTGCGGTGGCGGTAATTGGTGCAGCGCGCGGTACCGGTGTCGAGCAGCTTGCAGGCGACGTTGGTCTCCACCACGGCGCCGGTTTCCTCGTCCTCCAGCTTGTGCAGGCAGCAGCGCCCGCAACCGTCGCACAGCGCCTCCCATTCGGCGCGCGACAGGTCGTCGAGCGGAAGTTCCCAGAACTGCTCCCTCAATTCACCCATTTCGCCAGCTCCGCGGCCACGCCGTCAGCCGATTCCTCGACCGGCAGCAGGGCAATCGGTTCGCCATTGCGGCCCATCAGGTAGCCCGCGCGGCTGTGGTCCATCATGTAGCCGACGTTGGGATCGTCCGGCCCGCGCACGTAAAAGACCGAGAAATTGGTCGCCGCTTCGGCAATGGCTTCTTCGGAGCCGGTCAGGCCGAGCAGTTCGTCGCCGAAATTGGCGGTATATTCGGCGATTTTCTCGGGCGTGTCGCGCGCCGGGTCCACGGTGATGAAGATCGGCTGCACCTGCGTGGCCAGTTCCGGACTGTCCTCGGCGAATCGGCGATAGCCCTGCATCATGCGGGCAAGGTCGAAGGGGCAGGCGTCCGGACACCAGGCGTAGCCGAAATAGACCATCCGGTAGCGGCCGTCGAAATCGCTCCAGCGCACGGTCTCGCCCGCGCCATTGACGAGCTCGAACGGCCCGCCGATGGCGGCGCCTTCCAGCGGCGGGGATTCCTGCCCGGCAGGCGGCTCTCCGGAGTAGCAGGAGGCGAGCAAGGCAAGGGTGCAGAGAGCGGCGAACAAGCGGGGCGCGTGCTTGGGCATGACAATGCGGTTCATGCTCTGCTAACGCTGCTGCGGCAAGGACGAATCCGGCGATACGCACAATGTCCGCCCAGGGGCGGGAAGCAGGAGGCAAGTAAGGTGGCAAAGGGCGCTCTGCGCAAGGTGGTCGCGGCATCGGCATTGGCGGCGGCATGCGTGCTGGCCGTGCCGGCATCGGCGCAGCTTTATTCGGAGGGCTATGAGTTCCTCCGCGCGGTGGACGACAAGGATGGCGACAAGGTCACCGAGATGCTCGATGCGCCCGGCTCCACCGTGGTCAATGCGCGCGACCTCACCAATGGCCGCACGGCCATGCACATCGTTGTCGAACGGCGCGATTCCCTGTGGGTGGATTTCCTCTACCAGCAGGGCGCCAACGTGAACATTCGCGACAACGAAGGCATTACCCCGCTGATGCTGGCGGTGCAGATCGGCTACATCGAAGGGGTGGAGCGGCTGGTCACTCACGGCGCCCGGGTGGACGTGACCAACAATGCCGGCGAGACGCCGTTGATGTATGCCGTCCATTCGCGCAATACCGAGCTGATGCGGGTATTGCTGGAAGCTGGCGCCGACCCTGATCGTTTCGACAATTCCGGCCGTTCGGCGCGCGAATATGCGACGCTGCGCGGCGAAAACGACATCACCGTGCAGACGATCGAGCGCTACGAGCGCCCGCAGGAAGAGCGCGAAACCACGGGAACGACCTACGGCCCGAGTTTCTGACCGGTGATTGCCGCCGACGCCACGCTTGACGAGATCCGCGCCGGGCTCGCGCCCGAGATCGCGCGCGCGGCGATCTTCGATGGCTGGAGTGAAGCCGCACTGGATGCTGCGGCAGAAGCTGCTGGCGTGAACCCGGATGTCGCGCGCCTCGCCTTTCCCGGCGGGGCGATGGACATGATCGCCGCCTGGGTCGGCTGGGTCGATGCCGCCATGCAGGAGCGCTTCGGCGATGGTAGCCTCGACAACATGAAGGTTCGCGAGCGCATCCGCAGCCTGGTCAGCTTCCGGCTGGAACAGGTCGCCGGGATGGAAGAGGCGTTGCGCCGGGCGCTGGCAATCCAGGCCATGCCGCAGAACCTGCCCGCCGCGCTCAGGCTGGGCTGGTCGAGCGCGGATGCCATGTGGCGCCTCGCCGGCGACACGGCGACCGATTACAACCACTATACCAAGCGCGCGATCCTCGCCGGCATCTACGGGGCGACGCTGGCGGTGTTCGTCGAGGACGAGAGCGAGGGCAAGGCGCAGACGCAGGCTTTCCTCGATCGCCGGATCGATGGGGTGATGAAGTTCGAGAAGGCCAAGGCGCAAATGCTCGGCAAGGGCGAGCATTTCGATATCGCCCGCTTCCTTGGCCGCTTGCGTTATCCGCAGAACTGACCCAGAGAACCCTCCGCACGGGGCAGGCGGGCATGAATTTCACTATTTCTATTGCGAAGCAGTTGCAATTAGCCGATAGCTCTGGCACCGGTTTCCTTGGTATACGCCATGACACTCGATAATCTTCCTCCGCTGCAGGCGGCCGAAATCACCGCCGTCGACTGGGACCTTATGGCCCCGGAGGAAGCCAAGCGCCTGCGCGCTTTGGGAATCGACGAAGGTGCGCGCGTATCCATCTCCCATCGCGGCATCTTCGCCGGCAAGGACCCGATTGCCATTGTCATCGGGCGCATGACCATTGCCTTGCGGCGCATGCACGCCGCGGCGATGACGGTGGAGCCGCTGTGAGCCGTCCGCACAGGATCGCGCTGGCCGGCAATCCCAACTCCGGCAAGAGCGCGCTGTTCAACGCGCTCACCGGCGCGCGCCAGAAGGTCGGCAACTATCCCGGCGTGACGGTGGAGCGCAAAGCCGGAAGGTGGCAGCTGGACGAAGGCGAGCCGATCGAACTGATCGACCTGCCCGGTTCCTATTCGCTCGATCCTTCCAGCCCCGACGAGGAAGTGACCCGCCGGGTTGTGGAAGGCCATTTCGAGGGCGAGGATCAGCCCGACGTGCTGGTGGTCGTGCTCGATGCAGCCAATCTCGAACAGCACCTCGTCTTCGCGCAGGAGCTGATCGGCCTTGGCCGTCCGACGGTGGTGGCGCTCAACATGGTCGACCTGGCCGAACGCGACGGGCTGGTGATCGATCCATCGGCGCTGGCCGAAGCTCTCGGCGTGCCGGTGGTGCCAACCGTGGCGGTGCGCCGGCGCGGGCTGAACCTGCTGCGCGAGGAAGTGGCACGGGCCTGGCAGCAGGACATGTCGCGGCGCCACGAAGTCGCCCGGCTGACGCTGCCCGAACGCCGGCTGGCGGCGCAGAACATCGCCCACGGCGCGATCCTTTCCGAGACCAGGGCACACATGCTGCACGCCCGGCTCGACCGCCTGCTGCTGCATCCCTGGGCCGGGCCGCCGATATTGATGGCGCTGCTGTTCATCATCTTCCAGGCGGTGTTCGCCTGGGCCACGCCCTTTGCAAATGCGCTCGATGGCGGGTTTGCCGCACTGATTGACGTTGCCAAGGCCAAGCTGCCCGGCGGATTCCTGCGCGACCTGTTGACCGAGGGCGTGCTCTCCGGCGTTGGATCGGTGGTGGTGTTCCTGCCGCAGATCGTCATCCTGTTCGCCTTCATCCTGGTGATGGAGCAATCGGGCTACATGGCCCGCGCCGCCTTCATCATGGACCGGCTGATGGCCTATGTCGGCCTGTCCGGCCGCAGCTTCATCCCGCTCCTGTCCAGCTTTGCCTGCGCCATTCCCGGGATCATGGCGACGCGCAGCATTTCCGACCCGCGAGACCGGCTGACGACCATCCTGATCGCTCCGCTGATGACCTGTTCGGCGCGCCTGCCCGTCTACACGGTGATCATCGGTGCGTTCATCCCGGCGCGCAATGTCGGGCCGGAAAACATGCAGGTGATCGGCTTGCAGGGGCTGGTGCTGTTCGCCCTCTATATTGCCGGTATCATCGGCGCCATGGTGGCGGCGCTGGTGCTGCGCCGTTCGGTCACCAAGGGCGCGGCTTCGGGCTTCATCATGGAGATGCCGCGTTACCAGCTGCCGCCGCTGCGCGACCTGCTGATCGGCCTGTGGCAGCGCGCCTGGGTGTTCCTGCGCCGCGCTGGCACGATCATCTTCATGGCCACGATCATCCTGTGGCTGCTCTTGAGCTTTCCCAAGGCCGGTCCGGACGAGAGCCAGGTGGATGCCTCCATCGCCGGCAAGATCGCCAGCGGACTGCACGTGGTGATGGAGCCGATCGGCTTCAATCGCGAGATCAGCCTGTCGCTGATCCCGGCCATGGCCGCGCGCGAAGTGGCGGTGTCCGCGCTGGCGACCACCTATGCGGTGGATTCCGACGACGAGGCTGAGACCGAACAGGCGCTGCGCAGCCAGNNCCAGATCGCCGCCCGCTGGAGCCTGCCCACCGCGCTCGCCTTCCTCGCCTGGTTCGTGTTTGCCCCGCAATGCCTTTCCACCATTGCCGTGGCCCGGCGCGAGACCAACGGGTGGAAATGGCCGGCCTTCATGCTCGCCTACCTGTTCGGCCTCGCTTACCTCTTCGCCGGGCTGACATTCTGGGCCGCGACCGCGCTCGGACTCTAGCTCTATCTGGGGAAAGCGTCGCTGGCGGGTGGCGACTCGCCGACCCATCCGATAAGCCTCTCTGCGCAAATCAAGAGAGGAAAGAGATTCGATGGCCGGCAGCCTCAACAAAGTCATGCTTATCGGCAATCTGGGCGCCGACCCGGAGATCCGCAGTTTCCAGAATGGCGGGCGCGTGTGCAACCTGCGCATCGCCACCTCGGAGAACTGGAAGGACCGCGACGGCCAGCGCCAGGAGCGCACCGAGTGGCACAATGTGGCGATCTTCTCCGATGGCCTGATCAATGTCTGCGAGAACTATCTGCGCAAGGGCAGCAAGGTGTTTGTCGAAGGCCAGTTGCAGACCCGCAAGTGGCAGGACCAGAGCGGCAATGACCGCTATTCCACCGAAGTCGTGCTGCGCGGCTTCAACGGCACGCTGACCATGCTCGACGGCCGCGGCGAAGGCGGCGGTGGCGGCGGCGGCAACTGGAACCAGGGCGGCGGCGGATCGCGCGGCGGTGGTTCCGGCGGCGGCGGTGGCGGCTGGGATCAGGGCGGCGGCAGCAGCTCCGGCGGCGGTTCGTCCGGTGGCGGCTCCAACTTCGGCGACGACCTCGACGACGATATCCCGTTCTGATCAGCCAAACAGCGCAGTAGCGAAGGCAGCCCAGCCGTCGCTGGCACCAAAGGTCTGCCTCACACTCATGAAGGCGATGAATCCGGCGAGGCCAAGCAGGCTGGCCCAGTGCGGTTTGCCGCGCGTGCGCCAGTCATAGAGCGGGAAAGCCAGCAAGACCGCCAGTTCGATCACCGCTGTCATTTCCGGCACGCCGATTGCGCGGATGGCAGCGCGCGCCACCGCCGCATCCATCATCATGACCCCGGCCAACGCCATAAGGCGTTTGTGCGCCTCGCGGTTTCCTCGCTGCAACACGCCGAGCACAAAGAAGCCGACAAAGGTGACGAGGTCGAAGAAGGGGAAGATTGCCGCGCCGGGGTTGCGGATACCGGCAATCGTCCACTCGGGGTTGGCCATGGCGTGGACGATGGCGAAATAGCCAAGCACAACGATTGCTGCGGCGAGGCCGCAGGATGTCCAGCCGAGCTTGCGGTGCAGGGCGAAGCTGGAATGGCGGATCAGTTGCGCCTGCACGATGGTCAGCACAAACCACGCCAGCGTGGTGAGAGCATGGACGATGATGATCGGGTCCGGGAGGATTTGACCAGGCGGGTGCGCTGCAAGCGCCGAACCGAATCCGATCAGGATAAAACCGATCATCACGATCGGCACGATCAGGAAGAAGCGCTCCGAGCGCGGATTGACTGCCATGTGATCCCCCCAAAAATCCCGGAGGCATCTATGCTGGAACTTCGCGCGACCGGCAACTATCGCAATGCGGACGTCGCGCCTTAGTCTTTCTTCAGCTTCGCCAGTGCTTCCTGCAGCAGGCCGCCCGGGCCTTTCTCGCCAAGATCGTGTTCCGCGCGGGCGGCCTCGGCACCGGGGCCGGTGGCATAGGGGTCTATCGCCAGCGCCAGCGATTGCGCCACGGCTTCGCCANNCAGCGATTGCGCCACGGCTTCGCCAAGGTCGAAAGCGGTGCCGTGATAGGGAATCTCGTCGAGTTCTGTGGCTTCCAGTTCGATTTCCTCGTCGGGCTCCGCCGCCATCGCTTCTGCAGGAACGAAGCGCAGGGCAAGGTCCTCGTCGATGGATGCCGGCAGGTCGTCTCCCGTCACCGCGCAGCTTTGCACGATGTCCGCCCGCAGCCGGCCCGATGCATCGACGCATTCGCCATCCGGCGTCAGCGCGACATCGGCTTCAAGCCGCTTCACCGCGACGAGGCCGAAGCGGACAGCCAGCGCCTCGCGCTCCTCCTCGCTGGCGACGAGCGAAAGCGGCTCGGCAGCGATCTGCCGCCGGTCAATGAGGCGGGAGAACTCCGCAGTCGGCAGGTCCTCGCTCATCGCGCGAATTCGCCTGTCAGCAGCTGTTCCTCGGAACAGGCGGCGAGGTTTTCGTGGAGGGCGGCAAAGCGCGCTGCCAGCCCTGCCGGGTCGGGCGTGTCGGACCAGTGGATGTTGCGCTCCAGCGCTGCGGCCAGCGCGCCATCCTCCGTGCTCGCAAGCGCCTCGCGCAAGGCGCCGAGCCGACCGCCCAAAGCGCTCATCAGCCTGCCCATATGCTTGCCGACGACGATATCGCCGACGCCGCTCTCGCGCAGCTGCCCGTCCATGTCGGTGACGAACAATTCCGTCAGCTGGGCGGTCTTGCGTCGCAGCGAGCCGGTCTTCTCCATCCGCAGCATCACCAGCGCCAGCACGTGCACGACCATGTCGAATCGGCCCTCGACAGTATCGGCAACGCCGCAGCGGGCGTAATATTCGGGCAGGCGGCTCACTTCGACGACGCGGAACCACAGCGGGCGCAACTGCTCGCTGGGATCGGCCCCGGTTCCGAGCAGGCGGGAGAGGAAGGACATGCAGGCGTTCCCGTTAAGCGGCCATTCAATGGCCAATGGACATCCGCCTGTGGGCAAGCGCATTGCACCTCTTCGCGCCAGCCCCTAAGGCTTGGCGGAAATATAGGGACCTTGCCGCAGCCCGCAATGTTGCGGCATGGTGTCCGGCACGAATTTGTGAGGGAAGTTTCTGACCATGCACTCCATCTGGCGGATCGGCACGGCATTGGGCGCACTGGCGCTGGTGACCGGCTGTTCTTCGATCACCAACCACCGCGGCTATATCGTCGATGAGGTGCTGGTGGCGGCGATTGCCCCCGGCCTCGACAACCAGGATTCGGTGCGCGGTACGCTGGGGCGGCCGACGCTGACCAGCCAGTTCGGCGAGCCGACCTGGTATTACATCTCCAGCGTCACCGAGCAGGCGCCGTTCACCACCCCCGATATCGGGCGGCACAACGTGCTGGCGGTCAAGTTCGACGAGGCCGGCACGGTCACCTCCTTCGAGCGCACCGGTATGGACCGGGTGATCGACCTCGACCCGCATGGCGACGAAACGCCGACGCTGGGTCGCGAACGCGGCTTCCTGCAGGACCTGTTCGGCAATATCGGCACGGTCGGTGCTCCGGGCATGGGCGGTGGCGGCCCGGGCGGCTGATCCGGCATTTCGCGCGCGCGCCCCGCAAGCTTGCAGCGCGGGCATCGACGCCCCATATGCGGCGACATGACTGACCCCAGCAACAATCACGGCCTCGTCCAGTGGCACGGGACCACCATCATCGGCGTCAAGCGCGGCGGCCAGACGGTGATCGCCGGCGACGGCCAGGTGTCGATGGGCAATACGGTGATGAAGCCCAATGCCCGCAAGGTGCGGCGGATCGGCGAGGGCGAGAAGGTGATCGCCGGCTTTGCCGGTGCCACCGCCGATGCCTTCACCCTGTTCGAGAGGCTCGAACGCAAGCTCGAACAGTATAACGGGCAATTGCTGCGCGCCTCGGTGGAGCTGGCCAAGGACTGGCGCACCGACAAGTATTTGCGCAATCTCGAAGCGCTGATGATCGTCGCCGATGCCGAGACCATGCTGGTGCTGACCGGCAATGGCGACGTGCTCGAGCCCGAAGGCGGGATCGCCGCCATCGGTTCGGGCGGGAACTATGCCCTTGCCGCCGCCCGCGCCCTTTCAGATTACGAGGAGGATGCGGAGAAGATTGCCCGCCGCGCGATGGCGGTGGCGGCCGAGGTCTGCGTCTTCACCAATGACCGCGTGACAGTGGAAACGATCTGACAAACAACCGCCGTTCGTGTCGAGCGCAGTCGAGACACGCTCGCGCCAACGGTTCTCGACTTTGCTCGAACCGAACGGATATCCTGTAATCAGCCATGACTGAAAATCTCACTCCCAAGGCGATCGTCGCCGCGCTCGACGAACACATCATCGGCCAGAAGGACGCCAAGCGCGCGGTCGCCGTGGCGCTGAGGAACCGCTGGCGGCGCCAGCGGCTGGCGCCCGAACTGCGCGACGAGGTGACGCCCAAGAACATCCTCATGATCGGCCCCACCGGCTGCGGCAAGACCGAGATCAGCCGGCGGCTGGCGAAGCTGGCCGAAGCGCCCTTCATCAAGGTCGAGGCGACCAAGTTCACCGAGGTCGGCTATGTCGGCCGCGACGTCGAGCAGATCGTCCGCGACCTCGCGGAAGAGGCGATCCGGCTGGAGAAGGACCGCCGCCGCGAAGCCGTGCGCGAGGCTGCCAGCGAGGCGGCGATGGAGCGCCTGCTCAATGCGCTGGTCGGCGAAAGCGCCAGCCAGGCCACGCGCGAGAGCTTCCGCCAGCGGATCGTCGAGAACGCGATGAACGATACCGAGGTGGAGATCGAAGTCGCCGAAGCCGGCGGCATGCAGATGGACATTCCCGGCATGGGCGGCGGGGCGACCATGATCAACCTGTCGGAGATGATGGGCAAGGCCTTCGGCGGGCCGCCGAAGAAGCGGCGCAAGCTGAAGGTGCCCGATGCCTGGGACAAGCTGGTCGACGAGGAAGCCGAAAAGCGCATGGACCAGGACGATGTTGCCCGCGTCGCACTGGCCAATGCGGAGACCAATGGCATCGTCTTCCTCGACGAGGTGGACAAGATCGCCGTTTCCGACGTGCGCGGCGGATCGGTCTCCCGCGAGGGCGTGCAGCGCGACCTGCTGCCGCTGATCGAGGGCACCACGGTCGCCACCAAGCACGGCCCGGTGAAGACCGACCACGTGCTGTTCATCGCCAGCGGCGCCTTCCACGTCGCCAAGCCCTCGGACCTGCTGCCCGAATTGCAGGGCCGCCTGCCGATCCGCGTCGAACTGCGGAGCGCTGACCGAGGAGGATTTTGTCCGTATCCTCAGCGAGACCAAGGCCAACCTGGTCGAGCAATACAGCGCCCTGCTGGGGACCGAGCAGGTGCAGGTGGAGATGGATGCCGAAGCCGTTGCCGAAGTCGCCCGCATCGCCGCGCAGGTGAACGAGGGGGTCGAGAACATCGGTGCCCGGCGCCTGCAGACGGTGATGGAAAAGCTGTTCGAGGAGCTCTCCTTCGATGCCGAGGACCGCAAGGGCGAGACGGTGACGGTGGATGCCGCCTACGTGCGCGACAAGCTGTCCGAACTCGCCAGCGACACCGATCTGTCGAAGTACATTCTCTGACGGAGCCCCAGGCCATGGCAAGCAATCCGCCCGAGGGCCAGCTGCCCTACCGCCTGCTTACCGGCAAGGACGACCGCGCCTTTTGCGAGCGCGTGTCGAAGGCGCTGGAGGAAGGCTGGGTGCTCTACGGCGAACCGCGGGTGAGCTACGACTGGTGGCGCGGACGGACCAAGGTGGCGCAGGCGGTCGTCTGGCCGAGCTACCTGCCCGAAAAGGGCTAGCTGCACCAGCTGCACCAGAACCACGCCGGCGGGCGGAAGGCGGTGATCACCCGTCCCGCCGCGATCACGCCGAGCCAGCTGAACAGGCTGATCATGGCGAAGATCCGCACCCGTGGCGGGAAGGGCTGGAAGGGAATGGCGTTGCGCACCTGCCCGGCGGTGGTGAGGTAGAACACCACCATGTTGATGCCGGCAATCGCGATCAGCGCCATCTTCAGCTGGAAGGCCGGGTTGTAGAGATACTGGTCGGGCGCGGTGCTGACGAACAATGTCCCGCTCGCCGCGCACAGCAGGAAGCCGAGCACGCCGAAGGGGATCAGCCGGTGCAGGCCCGGCAGCGACAGGCCCTTCAGCCGCCCCATCATCCTCAGGTCGAAAACTCCGACCGTGCCGATCAGCAGGCACACGCCGGTGAAATGGACGATCTCGGCAATCGGCCAGCCCCAGGCGGAATAGGCGATGTCGAACAGGCCGGTCTCGATCGACCATTCGACGATGGCCACCGGGTCGAGCACATTATCCGTGGGATGGGCCGGCGCGCTCATGGCAGGTCCGCCGTCATCAGGATCGAATTGGTATAGAGCAGCAGCTTGCCCGCAGCCATGCCGCCGATCCACAGCACCAGCGCGGCGAGCGCCTGCAGCTTGACCAGCACCACCGGCTCCATCGTCTTGCCGAAGGCGACGCGGGCGATATGGCGGTCGAGCAGGGCGGCAGAGATCAGCAAGGCGAATTTCAGCGCGAAGACCCAGTTGGTCAGCGCCTTGGCCGGATAGCCGAGCAGCAGGCCCACGCCGGAGAGGATCGCCAGCACCGTCCCCAGCTTCATCAGCCGGAACAGCAGGTGGAAGCGCGACAGCTTGGCCTGCTTGGCCACGCCCAGCACCCGCAGGCTGATGGTGATCCCGCCGCCGACGAGGAAGGCCATGCCCCAGGCATGGATGATCAGCAGCACGAAATAGGCGTAATAGTCCTCGCGCACGAACGTGCTGAGCCAGCTCTGCTCGATCCAGGCCAGTGCATCCATCATCCCGGCGCGGGGCGTATCATGAGGCTGGCGAATCGCGAAACGCGCGGCGAATGCGCCTATCCCGCTTGCCCCGGCCGCCGGCGCTTGGTTTAAGGGCAGGCAGATCGGGCAGGGAGCTGCAATTGGCGCTGTTCAACCGTTTCGAGGATCCGGAAGAGGAACGCGCCTTCATTGCCGAGGAGCGCGGCAAGTGGCGCCCCGGCGTGCGCGCGCTGATCGTCATCGCGCTGGGGATTTTCATAACCTTTGCGCTGATGAACCCGATCTTCTTCCCGGCCCGGGCGCTGGTGCTCTACAACATCTTGTCGCTGGCGCTGATCCTCTCGCTGGTCTGCGCCTGGATCGTGGTCGGCACGGACTATTACCTGCGCTGGCGCTGGCTCGATGCGCTGCAGTTCACCGTCGTCGCCATCGGCTCGATCATCCTCATGCGCGCGCTGGCCTCGACCGAGGACCAGACCGGCACCAATTTCTACGCCATGGCGGTGATCAACCTGGCGGCGATCTTCGTATTTTCGGCGCTGATCTTCATCGCCAATTTCCGCTGGTACGTGGCCTGGGCGGGCACGCTGATGGGCGTCTACCTGGTGTTCCTCGCGCTTGCCCCGCTGCCGGTCTTCCCGCGCATCTACATGGTCGCCAACGTCGGCATGTTCCTTGCCTTCGCCCTGTTCGTGAACTGGGTGCTCGATTATCGCGCGCGGGTGATCTTCCGCACCAACCAGGAGCTGGCGGCGGAAAAGGCCAGGACCGAGGACCTTTTGTTCAACGTGTTGCCGCAGGATATCGCCCGCCGCCTGAAAGCGGGCGAGGCGGTGGCCGATTCCTTTTCCGACGTGACGGTGATCTTCACCGATATCGTCGGCTTTTCGCAGCTCGCCAAGACGCTCTCGCCCGGTCACCTGGTGCGCCTGCTCAATTCCTTCTTCCTGCTCGCCGACCAATGCGCGGAGCGCCACGGGGTGGAGAAGGTCAAGACCATTGGCGATGCCTATCTGGCGGTTTCGGGCGGCACCGCTTCCTCCGCCGGCGGCGCGCGAGAGGCGGTGAATTTCGCCCGCGACCTGATCCTCGCCATGCGCCAGCTGGCGGAGGATAGCGGAGTCAATATCCAGCTGCGCGTGGGGCTGCATACAGGCCCCGTGGTCGGCGGCGTGGTCGGCTCCAGCCGGCTTGCATATGATTACTGGGGCGACACGATGAATATCGCCAGCCGCATCGAGGGCGCCGCCCAGCCCGGCGCCATCGCCCTGTCCGAAGCGACCTGTTTTGCCTGCGGCAATGCACACGCCTTCTCCGAGCCCGAGCCGGTCACGTTGAAGGGCGTGGGCGAAATGCGCATCCGGCGGCTGGAGGTCTAGCCTCCCGCTCCGCTCGCATGGTGGCTGCTCAGGGATGCGGCGCGAGGCCGATCTCGATGCCGGTCTTGTCGGTGAGGGCGAACCTGTCGACCAGGTCCGCGCTCGCCTGGTTCAGCCCGCGCACCTGCACGCTGCGGCCGTTGCGGCGCATGCGTTCGACCACCTTGTCCAGTGCGCCGGTCGCCGAAATGTCCCAGAAATGCGCCCCCGAAACGTCGATCACCACGTGGTCGCAGGGATCGGGCC
>JABAHR010015511.1_pt2 | contig 15239 bp, 12 predicted proteins | sample 7062101 | NCBI WGS metagenome assembly JABAHR01 (sample SAMN14534553, study PRJNA622989) | marine sediment metagenome | biome: marine biome [ENVO:00000428]; feature: marine pelagic biome [ENVO:01000023]; material: deep marine sediment [ENVO:00002113] | place: India: Gulf of Kutch | collected... | reverse complement strand
CTGGCCATTGGCGTCCTCGTGATCGTTCTGGTAGGGGTTCCAGCCCATCTCGATCATGGCGTCGCAGATTTCGCTTATGACGTCGTAGCGGCGCATCAGCGCGGACTGGTCGTAACAGGGCTTCTCCTGCGTGTCGCGCTCGTCGAAGATCCCCGCACCGTCCGCCTGCACCAGGAAAAACTCACACTCCACACCGCTTTTCATGCGGTAGCCCTGCTGGTGGGCCTTTTCGATCTGCCGCTTGAGCGACACCCGCGGCGAAGCGGCTACCTCCTTGCCGTCCATCCACAGATCGGCGGCTAGCCAGCCTACCTCGGGCTTCCACGGCAGCTGCACGAGACTGGCCGGGTCGGGAATGGCGAACATGTCCGGGTCCGCCGGCGTCATGTCGAGCCACGTCGCAAACCCGGCAAAACCGGCGCCGTCCTTCTGCATGCCCTCTATGGCACGTGCCGGCACGAGCTTGGAGCGCAGCACGCCGAACAGATCGACGAAGCTGATGAGAAAGTACTTGATGCCTTTGTCCTTGGCGACTCTCCCCAGATTGACGGCCATGAACTCCTCCTCCTGAACGGGTTGTGCGGGGCGGCGGTCGACGTCGCATCGCGACCGGGTCGACGGGTGAAGGCGCGGATCGGTCGGGCGTCGCAGCGAGCGCCTACGTGATCGGCCGGCCTGACGGCGGATCTCGCGCGGCGCAGTTTACACCAGGCAACTGGGGCGTGCGACCGCCGGGACGCCGGCGCGAGAACCGTTGCGCTGCGCGCCCCCGGCGCCACGGGGGCCGACCCTGGCACCTCGGGGCTGCTGGCGGTAGACTGCGGTGCGGTGCAGCCGGAGCGTAGCGATGACTGGAAAATTCGTAGCCGCCTGTGTTCAGAACTGTGCCGGAGCGGACCTGGAGGGCAATATCGACGACGCCGTCGTGCTCACCCGCGACGCGCGCCGCGCGGGAGCGGACTTCATCTGCCTCGCGGAATTCTTCGCCTGCCTGGACGCAGACGACGCGGGGCTGCATGTCGGCGCACATGCCGAAACCGAGCACCCGGCGCTGTCGCGCTTCCGTGCGCTCGCCCGTGAGCTCGACGCCTGGATCCTTCTCGGGTCTCTGGCAGTGCGCGTCGGTGCGAACAGAACGCGCAACCGCTCCCTGCTCATCGACGCCGGCGGCAACGTCGTCGCCCGTTACGACAAGATACACATGTTCGATGTCGATCTTGCCAAGGGGGAGAGCTATCGCGAGTCCGATCTCTTCGAGGCCGGCACCGAGGCGGTCACGGCGCAGTTGCCGTGGGGCGTGCTCGGACTGTCCGTCTGCTACGACCTGCGCTTCGCGTACCTGTATCGCCACCTCGCCCAGGCAGGCGCGAGCTTTCTCACCATCCCCGCGGCATTCACCAAGACCACGGGCGAGGCGCACTGGCACGTCCTCGTTCGCGCTCGCGCGATCGAGACCGGCTGCTACGTGTTCGCACCCTGTCAATACGGCCGCCACGGCCGTGCCAAAACCTACGGGCATTCCCTGATCGTGGATCCCTGGGGCGAGGTGCTCGCCGACGGCGGCGAGGATCGCGGTTTCGTCGTCGCCGAGGTTGACCCCGCCGCGGTGCAGACCGCCCGGCGCCGTATCCCGGCCCTCGAACACGACCGCCGCTTCACGCCTGCGGCCGCCGCCGCTCGCCAGCGGGCCGCGGCCGGCGAGCGCTAGAGCTCCGGCGCGGCCGCAGCAGGCCAACACCGCCGGCTTACTCGGCCATGCAGCTGACCCACGTCGAGATATCGAATTTTCAGAGCGTACGGGAATCCAACCCCCTCGACGTCGGCGACATCACCTGCCTGGTAGGCAGCAACGAGGCCGGCAAGACAGCTCTTCTGCAGGCGCTGTACCGCCTCAATCCCGTCGTTCCGGGGGACGCTGATTACAGCGTAGCCTCCGACTACCCGCGCGCCGACGTCGACGCGTACCAGGACGCGGTGGCGAGCGGTGCGCGTGCGCCGGCGATCGTGGTGCGAGCGATGTTCGCGCTCGAGGAAAGCGACGTCGCGGCGCTGCACGAAGACTTCGGCGACGGCGCGCTGCGACGACGCCACCTGATCCTGTGGAAAGGCTACGACAACCAGCGCAAGTTCCGCATCGAGACCGATGAGCGCAGCGCCGTGCAGCACGTGCTGCAGCGAGCCGCACTCGACGAGGACATCGCAGCCTCCCTTGCCGGCTGCCAGAGCTTCGCCGAGCTGCACGAGAGGCTCGGGGAGGCGCCGCCCACACCCGCTGCGCGGCGGGTCGGCGAGCTCGCCGAGTCCGTGCGTGCGACCGGCTTTGCGCGTCACCTGTATCACAAGTACCTGCTGGCTAAGGTGCCGCGCTTCGTCTATTTCGACGAGTTCTATCAGTTGCGCGGGCAGGAGAACCTCGAGACCCTGAAACGGCGCCGCGACGAGCAACGGCTGCGACCATCCGACCACCCCATGCTGGGGCTGATCGAACAGGCGCATCTGGACATCGACCAGCTGCTCAACCTGCGCCGAACGCAGACGCTGGTCAACAAGCTCGAGAGCGCCGGGAGGCGGCTAAGCCAGGCCGTGTCCCGATACTGGTCCCAGAGCGCCGAATTGCGCGTTCGTTTCGACGTACGGCCCGCCCAGCCGGAGGACCCGGTGGGCATGCAGGAAGGCACCAACCTGTGGGCATGGGTCTACGACAGCCGCCACATGGTCACGACCGGACTCAACGAGCGCTCCCGGGGATTCATGTGGTTCTTCTCGTTCATGGCCTGGTACTCGCAGTTGCACCGCGCGGGCGACTCGCTCATTCTGCTGCTCGATGAGCCGGGGTTGTCGCTGCACGCACAGGCCCAGCGCGACCTGCTGCGCTACTTCGAGCAAGAGCTGGAAGCGGACCATCAGCTCATTTACACCACACATTCTCCGTTCATGGTGCAACCCGGCCACCTCGGGCGCGTGCGCATCGTCGAGGACAAGGGCCCCCCCAGCGCAGGGGTCCTGGAAAGCGACCGCGGAGGCACCCGCGTGCTGAGCGAGTTCATGGAAGCAAGCCGTGCGAGCCTCATTCCGCTGCAGGCCAGCCTCGGCCACGAAATCGCGCAGTCGCTGCTGAGCCGCCCGAACAACCTGCTGGTCGACGATGTCAGTGACCTGATCTACCTGAAGGTGATGTCGGAGCTGATCCAGCAGGAGCGACGCTTCGGACTTAGCCCGCGGTGGAACATCGCCCCCATCGGCGGCAGCCGCCGAATCATCGAGTTCGCCGCCCTGACCGGATCCACCGGCAGGGGAACGCTTGCGGCCCTGCTCGGCATTCACGGCGACGAGCGCCGCATCGTCGACGCCATCTACGCGCGCAAGCTCCTGCAAAAGAATCACATCGTCACGTTTGGCGATTTTCTGGGGCGCGAAGAAGCCGACCTGGAAGACATGTTTGAGCCGGCGTTCTACCTGAAGCTGGTCAGCGCCGCCTACCAGGGGCGGTTGGAGGAACCGATCGCGGAGCACATGCTCGATGCCGGCGAACCCTGCATGCGTGCACGCGTGAGGCGTTTTTTCGAAAGCCGCGCCGTAGAGGAAAGCGAGCCGTTCGACCCCTGCCGGCCGGCTCGGATGTTGCTCGAGCACGCGCACGTCTTCAGGCCGGAAGTCGCCCACATCACGCGGGAGAAGTTCGCCACCATCTTTCTGTGGCTGAACTCGCTGCTGTAAGGCGCCCGAGACTTATCGACGACACCCTGTGGCCGTTTGCGCCGGCGCGGCTCGGGGCCCGGGGCTGCCCTGGCGAGCCGCCTAGCTGCGCAGGCGCAGAAAGATCCCGGAGCGCAGCTTCGGATCGAACCAGGTCGACTTGGGCGGCATGATCTCGCCGGCGTCGGCGACGGCCATCAGTTGCTCGATCGACACCGGAAAGCAGGCGAAGCCGAGACGCCAGCCGCTTTGCCGGCAATGTGTCTCCAGGCCCTTCATGCCCGATGCGCCGGCGACGTAGTCGAGGCGAGGGTCCGAGCGCACGTCCTCGATACCGAGTATTGGCGCCAGCACCCGCCGCTGCAGGATCACCACGTCGAGCGCGCCGACGGGATCGTCGCGAAGCGCTGGCACCGCGCGCGCGGTCAGCCTGTACCACTGCCCGTCGAGGAACATGCCCGTTTCGCCGTGGCGCTTCGGCCGCGCCTGCTCGGCACTTCCGGCTTCGATCCGCTGCGTGTCGAACTGCTCCTCCAGCGCCGCGAGGAACTGCGTCGCGCTGTATCCGTTCAGATCCTCGACGCAGCGGTTGTACGACAGGATCTTGAGCTGATCATGCGGAAACAGCGCGACCAGCATGAAATTATAGGGCTCATCGCCGCGGTGCCCCGGATTAGCCTCACGGCAATGCGCGGCGAAGCGCGAACCGGCGGCCGAGCGGTGATGCCCGTCGGTGAGATAGGTCACCGGGACGTTCCCGAAGAGCCCCACCAGCTGCCGCACGCAATGCTCGTCGTCGATGCGCCATATCGTCTGCGCGAGGCCGTCGTCGGCGACGAAGTCGAGGTGAGGCTTCCCGCGCGTGAGCTCGGCCACCAAGCGGTCGATTTGCTCGTCCTTTTGATAGGCAAGACTGACGGGGCTCGAATTGGCGCCGACTACCTCGATGTAGCGCGTAAGATCCTCTTCCTTCTGCGGTTGCGTGTGCTCGTGCTTCTTGATGTGCCCGCCGTCGTACTCGTCGATGGGAACCTCGGCGACCACACCGATCTGGGCGTGGTCCGCGCTCGCCAGGCGGTAGAGGTAAAAACACGGGTTTGCGTCGTAGACGAAGGCGCCGTCGTCGAGGAGCTCGTGCAGCTTCGCGGCGTTCGCGCGCAGCAATTCTTCCTGCGTGGGTCGCTCCTGCGGTGGAAATTCTTCCAGCGAGCGCATCACATTGAGGTAATTGTCCGGATGGCTCGAGGCGAACCGATGACGCTGCTGGGGTGTCAACGCATCGTAAGCGGGCGCCGCCACCTCACCCACGCGCCGGCGATCAATGAAGTAACCCTCGAACGGCCTGAGCTGCGGCATGCGAAGGTACGTACCTGCGGTATCGGCCGAGCGCCGTCCTCAGGACGGATTGTCCCGACGGAACGAGTTCATGAAACCGGCCAGTGCCTCCACGCCCTCGCGCGGCATGGCGTTGTAGATGCTCGCGCGGCAGCCGCCGACACTGCGGTGCCCCTTGAGATTCAACAATTGCGCTGCCGCGGCCTCGCTCAGAAATTTCGTCTCCAGATCCTCGCTCGGCAGGCGGAACACGACATTCATGACAGAGCGGCATGCGGGGTCCACCGGACAGCGATAGTAGCCCTCGCTGCCGTCGATCGCTCCGTAGAGCACGTCTGCCTTCTCCTGCGCTTGCTTCTCGATGGCCGCCAGCCCACCTTTGCCTTTCATCCATTTGAGAACCTTGCCGAGAATGTAGATGGCGAACACCGGCGGTGTGTTGAACAGAGATTGCTTATCGCGATGCACGTCGTAGCGCAGGTAGCGAGCGACATTGCGATTGCTGTGCTCGAGAATCGAGTCCCGCACGAACACCACGGCCAGCCCCGCCGGCCCGAGGTTCTTCTGGACACCGCCGTAGATGATGTCGAGCTTGTCCCAAGGCATCGGCCGCGACATGTACTCCGACGAGACGTCCGCGACCAGGGGAACGTCGACGTCCGGCCACTCGTGATAGCGAATGCCGCCTATGGTCTCGTTGGTGGTGATGTGCAGATAGCGCGTAGCCGCCTGCAGCGAAATCTCGCTCGAGGACGGCATGCGCGTGTAGCCGCAGGCGGCGCCGTCCCACGCGGTATAGATCTCGCCGTACGGCCGCGCGTCGGCGATGGCGCCCTGGGCCCACGACCCCGAGTCGGCATAGGCTCCCTTGACCCCGGGTCCGAGCAGGTTCATCGGCACCATCGCAAACTGCAGCGTTGCGCCGCCCTGGATGAACAGCACCGAAAACCCCGCGGGCACCTCGAACACCTCCAGCGCGAGCGCCATCGCCTCGCGATGCACGTCGTCGTAGTGCTTGCCGCGGTGACTCATCTCGATCAGCGACATGCCCGAGCCGTGGTAGTCCACGAACTCCGCCTGCGCTTCCTCGAGCACCGCGAGGGGCAAAGTGCAAGGCCCGGCACAGAAATTGTAGACCCGCTTCGTCATGCTCTTCTCCGTTGGTTCAAGACGAACCCCGATCGCTCCCATCCACCAACTGTCGGGGCTCGCAAAGCAGAAAACGCCGTTTGCGCCGATATCGGCGCATCGAGCGCCCCGCGCGCTTGAGGTCTGCGCCGCGCCCCCGCCGCGGGCAGTCCCTTCGATCGATCAGCGCTCCCCCGGTTGAGGGCGGGTAGACACCGATGCGCCCCGGGGGCAAGACCCGGGCCGCGGTCGCGCCGGCGGCGTCGGCGCACAACGCTCACACGTCGCGGTTGACGCAGTTCAGCACCTCGCCCCGCGCATAAGCGTCTAGTATCTCCACCACCCCCTGGGCCACCGCCTCCTGGGCCTGCGCGGTCGAGGCGCCGATGTGGTGAGTTCCGTACACGTTGGGATGCCTCGCCAGCGGCGAATCGAACTTGGCCTGGCCGCCGCCCGGCTCGTCGGCGTAGACGTCGAGACCGGCCCGGATCCCCTTCGCGTCCATGGCCGCCATGAGGGCGTCTTCGTCGACGATGTCTCCCCGCGACGTGTTGACGACGATGCTCTGCGGCGCCAGCCGCTCGAGCAGACGCGCGTCAACCATGCGCTTCGTCTCGGCCGCCGCGGGAACGTGAAACGTCAGCACGTCACAGGTCTCGGCCAGCCGATCGAGGCTCTCGACACTGATGGCGCCGAGCGCCTGCAGCCGCGTCTGCGCCGCGGCAGGACGTGCGGCCTTGCCGACAACGTGAATCTTCATGCCGAAAGCGGCCGCGCGCTCGGCCACGGCCATGCCGATGGCGCCCAGACCGACGATGCCGATCGAACGGCCATAGAGGCCCCGCGCCTGCGAGTAACGTTTCTTGTCCCACCTGCCGTTGCGCAGGTCGAGCACGTTGTCCGGAATTTGGCGATCGAGGGCGAGCAGCAGCCCCAGCGTGAGCTCGGCGACCGCGACGGCGTTGCGCCCGGGAACGTTGCAGACGAAGATGCCCTTGTCGGCAGCGCCTTCGGTGTCGATGGTGTTGGTGCCGGCCCCCGCGCGCACCACCAGCTCGAGGCGGCTCGCCGCCTCCAGCGTCGCCGCCGTCACTCGGGTGCTGCGCACCACCAGAGCCTGGTGGCCGTCGATCGCCCCCGGCAGCTCGTCGGCTCCGAGGTCGGGCTCGAAGACGACGCGGTGCCCCTTGCTCTGCAACTCGCGCAGATAGGGCTCGGGAAATTTGTCGGCAACCAGAATGTCCATGGCGTATCTCGTGTTCGTCCCGGGCTGCGCGCCTAGCCTAAGTCATTCGCTCTGCTGCGCACAAGCCGCGGACCCGGGCGGCGAGGCCGCCTCGAACACAGTACCGCGGCGCGACTCACGCGAGCGTGTCGATGATTTCGCCGAGATCGGCGATCGAGTCGATCAACGCGTCCGGCCGATGGCGACCGGCGTGGTGTGCGTCGTACTTGCCGGTCCTGACCTGCACGGCGCGGATACCGGCCCGTCGCGCACCGCCGATGTCGGCATCGACGTCGTCGCCGACCATCAGCACTTCGCCTCGCTCGAGCCCCATGTCGGCGAGCGCCGCGGCAAAGAACGGCGTGGCGGGCTTGCCGACGATCTGCGCCTCGATGTCGGCGGCGTACTCCACGGCGGCAACAAAGGGTCCGAGGTCCAGGCCAATGGCGTCGTCACGTCGACAGTAGCGATTCTTGTGGAGCGCCAGCAGACGCGCGCCGTCGCGGCAGGCCTGGAAGATCGAATTGAGCCGCCGCCAGGTAAATTTTTCGTATAGATCGCCCATCACCACCGCGTCGACGTCGCGCCGGGCGATCTCGAAATCGGCGAAGTCCTCCTTCAGGGCCGACGGCGCGGCCAGCTGCAGCCGCCGCGACCCCGCCGCTCGCAAGATGACGGCGGCAGCGATGGCCGGTGTGAAGACATGCTCCACCTCCGCCTCGAAACCCATCCGCCTCATGCGCTCGACGATCTGGCGCCGCGGGCGCGTGGTGGTATTGGTCAGAAAGCGCAGCGTCAGCGACGCGCGCCGCAGACCGGCGACGGCATCGACGGCGCCGTCGACGACCCGGTCGCCCTCGTAGAGCACTCCCTCGAGGTCCAGCAGGACCCCACGCACTCCTGCCATCGTCACAACACCGACATCGCCGGCACGACCCAGCGTGGGCCGATGCCTTCTTGGGCTCGCCAAGCCCCGACTCATGCTGCACGTTCGCCGACGCGCATGCGCGCCGCCGGCAACGGGCGCCGCGGCACTTGCTCCGACGCGCAAAGCTCTAGCTTGCGCCTATCACCGTCACCGTGCGCACCCGACTGGCCGCGGTCGGACCGACCCGGGCGCCCTGTCAGACCTTGGCGTAGGCCTTGTTGAGCTCCACCATGGGATGGCGCGCGGACATCTGGAACTTGATCAGCAGCTCGCGCGCGATCATGTCGCGGTCCTGCTGGTTGTCGGGCAGCTCGATATCTTCCGGGACCGTGACCCAGCCGTTGATGTTGCGGTCGAACACCGCCGGACGCCCCTCCTCGTAGCCCATGTGAACGTCTTCGAGCCAGTTGAGATCCTGCCATCCCATGACTTCGATGTAGCGCTTCAGAAAAGGGGTGATGCGCGTCTCGTCGGGCACGAGATTGACGTCGTAGCGATAGCCAATGTGCTGACCGATGTCTTTCTCGCGCTCGCTATCGATGCCATCGGACCTCAGATACCGGTCGATGTCTTTCACTTCCGCCATGGCTGCGCCTCCTCAGTATCGAGTCATGTCCGGGCGGCCCACCGTGTACTGGGAACCCGCCAGCGGCACCATTGCCAGCGCCGATGCCTCCATCGTCAGCGCCGCCAGGTCTTCCGGCTCCAGGGAGTGGACGTTGGTCTTGCCGCAAGCGCGTGCGAGCATCTGACATTCGATCGCCAGTGTGTGCAGGAAATTGTAAACGCGCTCGGCGGCGGCGTCGGGGTCGAGGCGCTTGCGCAGCTCCGGGTCCTGGGTCGCCACGCCGACCGGGCAGCGGCCGGTGTGGCAGTGGTAGCAGTAGCCCGCCTCCACGCCCATCTCGGACTCGAAGTCGGCCTCGGGAATGTCCTTGTTGCAGTTCAACGCCATCATCGCCGAGTGGCCGATGGCGATGGCATCGGCGCCGAGGGCCAGCGCCTTGGCGACGTCGCCGCCGTTGCGGATGCCGCCGGCATAGACGAGTGAAATCTCGCCGCTCTTGCCGACGTCGTCGAGCGCCTTGCGCGCCTGGCGGATCGCCGCGATGCCGGGCACGCCCGTCTCCTCGGTGGCCAGGTGCGGGCCCGCGCCGGTGCCGCCCTCCATGCCGTCGATGTAGATGCAGTCCGGATCGGTCTTGGCCGCCATGCGCACGTCGTCGTAGACGCGCGCCGCGCCGAGCTTCAGCTGGATGGGTATCTCCCAGTTCGTGGCTTCGCGGATCTCCTGGATCTTGAGCGCCAGGTCGTCCGGGCCCAGCCAGTCGGGATGACGCGCCGGCGAGCGCTGGTCGATGCCCGCCGGCAGAGAGCGCATTTCCGCCACCTGGTCGGTCACTTTCTGTCCCATGAGATGTCCGCCGAGGCCGACCTTGCATCCCTGGCCGATGAAGAACTCGCACCGCGTCGGCCAGGCGCAGGTGGTGCGGGTTGAAGCCGTAGCGCGACTGGATGCACTGGTAGAACCACTTCGCCGAGTAGCGCCGCTCGTCGGGGATCATGCCGCCCTCGCCCGAACAGGTCGCCGTGCCGGCCATGGTGGCGCCGCGGGCGAGGGCCGTCTTTGCCTCGTAGGACAGAGCGCCGAAGCTCATCCCCGTGATGTATACCGGGATGTCCAGAACCAGCGGTCGTTTCGCGCGCGGACCGATGACGGTCTTGGTCTCGCATTTCTCGCGGTAGCCTTCGATCACGAAACGAGTCAGGGTGCCCGGGAGAAACGTCAGGTCGTCCCAGTTCGGGATCTTCTTGAACAGCGAGAAGCCGCGCATACGGTAGCGGCCGAGCTCGGACTTGATGTGGATGTCGTCCACCACCTCCGGGGGGAAAATGAAGCTGCGCCCGAGGACATGCCTGTTGCGCTTGGGAGGCGATGACTGCGTGGTCGTCTTCGGTTTGGGATGGGCACTCATGACAGATCCTCCGCTGGCTACAGAACGAGCTTCTTTTCGCTCGGCTCGAGATTGTCGTAGTTCCACAACTGCTTCCCGGCCACGATCTTGGTGAGGTTCTCGACGCCGTCGCGAGCCTCGAGGCCGTACAGGGCGAGCTTGCGCTGCAGCCACTGCGCCTCGACTTGCGTCATCTCTCCTTCGACGGCGTCCACACCGAGCCCGGCGATCTTGCCGCCGACGTAGATGGTGCCGTCGTACATGGAGTCGCCGAGGTTGGGCCCGGCGTCGCCGAGAACGACGATACGCCCGCGCTGCATCATGAAACCGCTGAACGCGCCCGTGCGGCCGGCGACGATAATGGTACCGCCCTTCATGTCGATGCCCGTGCGGCTGCCGACGTCCCCTTTGCACACCAGGTCCCCGCCGCGCAGCGCGGCGCCGAAAGTCGAGCCGGCGTTCTTCTCGACCACGACGGTGCCGGTCATCATGTTCTCGGCACAGGACCAGCCTACGCGGCCGCTGACACGCACGTTGGGCCCGTCTATGAGGCCGCAGCCGAAATAGCCAAGACTGCCGTCGAAGTGAAGATTCAGCCGGTTGAGGATACCTACCCCGAGCGAGTGCTTGGCGCCCGGGTTGCGCACCGTGATGGTTCCGTGACCCTGTGCCATGAGCTCGCGCAGCCTGGCGTTGATCGCCTGGATCTCCATGTTCCCCGCGTCGAACTCGGCCTCGTTGTCGAAATCGACCTGGAACGAGCCCGGATAGGTGAAGCTCTCTTCCTCCTCGGGTCGGAAGAACATCTGCTGGGTGCGGCCGGCGAGCTGCTCGGTATGCATACCCATTTCGAAGGAATCGCCTCGCTTCAGCTCTGCCATACGCGGACCTCCCCCTCGTAGGGGTCGAAAGTGTCGATTTCGTGCGGGAAGATGCTGCGGATCGCCACCTCTTCGGAGGCCAGTCCGACGAAGGCGTCGGACTCGAACAGCACCATGGGCTTCGCGGCCATGACGTCCTTGGCCATGCCCAGCTTGTCGGCCGTGGCGACGACATAGGTGAACACCCCGTCGAGTTCGTCGATGGAGCGGTGCATCGCCTCCTCCAGATCGTCTCCCCGCGCCATGCGGTCGGCCAGATATACGGCAATCAGCTCGGAGTCACAGTTCGACATGAACCGGTGTCCCCGCCGTTCCAGTTCTCGGCGAGAGTTCCAGTAGTTGGTGAGCTGGCCGTTGTGCACGACGGACACGTCGTTGAACGGGTAGGCCCAGTAGGGGTGGGCCGAGCGGATGTCGACGTCGGACTCCGTCGCCATGCGCGTGTGGCCGATGGCGTGAGTGCCCTGGAAACCGTGCAGCGCGTACTGCCCCGAAACCCGCTCGGCGTCGCCGAGATCCTTGACAAGCTCGAGCGCGTGACCGATGGACAACACCTCCACGCCTTCGATGTCCTCGACGTAGTCGGCGAGCCGCTTCATGTCGCCGTCGAAGTTGAAAAGATAGCGATGGGCGTACTCGGTTACCTCGCGGCGATCGCGAACGTGAGCACCCATCTCCTCCATGCGCGCATCGACGGCGTCCTCGCGCTCGCGCATCTGCGCGTGGATCCGGAAACCGCTCTTGAGATCCTCCTGCTCGGCAACCTTGAAGCGCATGACGTAGTCGCCATTGCTCGGCTTGCCGTACAGAGCGAACCCGGTCGAGTCGGGGCCGCGATGCTTGAGCGCCTGCAGCATCGCGGTGAGCTCCGACCCGATGTCGCCGACGGTCCCCCGGTGAATCAGCCCGGCAATTCCACACATAGCCGAATCCTCCTTGACGCCCCGGCCCGAGAGTGCCTGTGCAACGTTGGCACGGCTCTCAGGGCAGGCAGTCGATGTAAGTCTGGATGTCCCACTCGGTGACGGTGGCCATGAACTTGGCCCACTCGTCCTCCTTGTAGTGCATGTAAACCCGGTACATCTCACCGGGAAGCGCCTGCTTGATGACCTCGTCGCGCCTCACCGCCTCGAGCGCATCGCCGAGCGACATGGGCAGCTTGGTCACCTGCTTGCCCGCCTCCATGGCCTCGTAGATGTTGCGCAGTTCGGGACGGCCCGGGTCGAGCTTGCGGTCGATACCGTCGTCGAACGACTTCAGCAGGCCCGCGCACAACAGGTAGGGATTCACGGAGGAGTCGACGGCCCGGTACTCGAAGCGACCCGGCGCCGATATGCGCAGCGCCGTGGTGCGATTCTGATAACCCCAGTCCTTGTACACCGGCGCCCAGAAGCCCGTGTCCCACAAACGCCGGTAGGAGTTGACGGTGGGGCAACCCAGCGCTGTCAGCGCATCGAGGTGCTCCATCACACCGGCAATGGCGTGCAATCCTATCCGCCCCGGCATCTGCGGATCGTCGCCCTCGGGCATGAAGCGGTTGTCGCCGCCGTGCAGATAGCTGTAGACGGCGTCGGCTCCGTTCAACCGCTTGTTGCCCAGCTTGTTGATGCGCTCCTTGCCGCCCGTCCACAGGGAGATGTTGGTGTGGCAGCCGTTGGCGGAAACGCCCATGAAGGGCTTCGACATGAAGCAGGCGATGAGATTGTTCTCGCGAGCGACCTGCGCACAGATCTGCCGGTACGTCGACAGGCGGTCGCAGGTGCGCAGACAGTCGTCGAAGGTGAAGTTGAGCTCGAGTTGCCCGGGCGCGTCCTCATGGTCGCCCTGGATCATGTCCAGGCCCATGAAGCGCGCGTACTCGATGACCTGCATGAACACCGGCCGCAGACTCTCGAACTGATCGATGTGGTAACAGTAAGGCTTGGAGAAGCCGCCCGCGGGCTTGCCGTCTTCGCCGCGCTTGAGCCACATCATTTCCGGCTCCATGCCGTGGCGCAGGTGCAGGCCGCCGTGCTTGCTCTTGAACTCCTCGTGAATCCTGCGCAGGTTGCCGCGACAGTCCGAGTCCAGGTGGGCGCCCGGGTTCTCACGCTCCTCACGGTTGCGGAAGCAGGTGCAGAACACCCGCGCAACCCGCTTGTCCCAGGGCAGCTGGCAGAACGTCTCGGGATCGGGTATGCCGACGAGCTCCGGGGCCTCGGGACCGTAACCGATGTAGTTCCCGTGGCGGTCGATGAACAGATTGGCGGTGGCACCGTAGACGAGCTGGAAGCCACGTTCCGCGATCTGCTCCCAGTGGTCAGCCGGGATGCCTTTGCCGACGACCCGACCGGTGACGGAGATGAACTGGTAGTAGATGTAGCTGATGCCGAGTTCGTCGATCTTTTCGCGTACCTGCTTGACGAGCTCCGCCCGCCCGGGGGCGTTAACGTGAGCCTCCAGGTCCGTCGACATGCGGCTGCCGGTGGTTTTCGCTTTACCGCTGGACTTGCTCTTGCTCGCCTTCTTCTTCGCCATCAGTGCCTCCTCCTCGCAGGTGCAGTAGCGGATCTCGTGTCGTGGCCGCGGGCAACGCCCGCAAGCCGCTCAACTCCATGGAAACGGGCTGTTGGAAACCGGATGCAGCCTTCCTGCGGCGTAGCGCGAGAAGCGAAACGGCTCCAGTAGCCGGCTCGGCGTGCCGCAGATCTCGGCCGCGACGAGCTTGCCGACGCCGATCATCTTGTAGCCGTGGTTCGAGTCGGCGATNNCCGTGGTTCGAGTCCGCAATGACGTAACAGTTGTCACGGAACACGTCGATCACGGGGAAACTGTCTGGAGTGAAGCAGCCGAGCCCACCCGAAGGCTCCTTGCGGTAACGCCCGATCATGCCCTGGAAACGCTTCTGACAATGCGCCAGGGCCGAGCACCACATGTGCGCAAACTCGTCGCCGGAGATGAACTCCGGCGAGTCGACACCGTACGGGTCCACCTCGACATCGTCGGCATTCTTGTCGACCACGTAGGGCATGGCGCCGCCCTGGATGCCGCCGAAATTGAAGTCGGGCTTGTAGTAGATGCCCCACATCTCCTCGGTGATCAGCGAGCCGTCCACGTCGGAGTAGAGCGGCGCGTCGCTGTCGACGTGAACCACCGGAGGCATGGCGCCATCGTTGGTTCGCTGCATCTCGGGATCGACTCCCAGAGTGCCCTCCTCGAGACACCAGTAACGCCACATGGGAATGTCTCGATGCAGGCGTCCGTCCGCGCCCTGGATATCCACGGTCTTTCCCAGCTCGAGCATGTCCCAGATCGACTTGACCCAAGGCCCCGCTCCCACCACGACATAATCGCACGCGATCGTGCCGCGATTGGTGACGACGGCTGACACAGCACTCGCCGCATCGTGCGTCTCGAAGCCGGTGACCTCGACCCCTGTGAGTACGCGCACGCCCTCCGCCTCCGCCTTGCGGGCGAGGCCGTACATGCTCTTGGTGTTGTTGGCGTAGCCGCCCTTCTTCTCGTGCAGCACCGAGGTGATGCCCTGGGCCTGCCAGTCGTCGAAGATCGTGCGTAGGTAGGCCGCCGTCGGGCCCGCGCCCTCCACGAAGACGGACTCGTAACCGATGTCGCGCTGCTGCTCGGCAATCCCCGCGACGTCGGCGCGCATCGCCTCGGGGCTGATCTGCATGTAGCCGACGGGGTGGTAGCTGTAACCCTCGGGATCGCTTTCCCAGACCTCGACGCACTGCGCCATGAGCTCGCGCATGGCCGGCTGGTAATAATTGTTGCGGATGACGCCGCAGGCGATGCCGGAGGCGCCGGCGGCGATACCGCCCTTGTCGACCACCACGATGTCACGCCCGCTGCCCCGGCCGCGGGCCTTGAGCTCCCGCGCGAGGTGGTAAGCGGTGCTCAGACCGTGAATGCCCGCGCCGATGATCAGGTACCGGGTGTGGGTGGGAAAAGCCACTGTGCTGCCCTCTTCGGGGGGTGCCGGTTGCGGCCCACAATACCTCGCGACTATACCAGCATTTCCCTATTGGTCAACCAGAAAACTGGACCGATTCTAGTCCATTTCGTTTATTTCTGACCAATTATAAACCACCTTG
>JABAHR010005322.1_pt1 | contig 15248 bp, 9 predicted proteins | sample 7062101 | NCBI WGS metagenome assembly JABAHR01 (sample SAMN14534553, study PRJNA622989) | marine sediment metagenome | biome: marine biome [ENVO:00000428]; feature: marine pelagic biome [ENVO:01000023]; material: deep marine sediment [ENVO:00002113] | place: India: Gulf of Kutch | collected... | reverse complement strand
TCCGCGGCGTACTGGACCGTGTCAAGGCTGATGGCCGCAGGTCGCTGACCGCGCCCGAGTGCAAAGAGGTTTGCGACGCCTACGCCATTCCACTGCCGAAAGAAGGCCTTGCAACTTCAGCTGCGGAGGCCGCCAGCATTGCAGGTGATATCGGTTATCCCGTCGTCATGAAAATTGTCTCGCCGGATATTCTGCACAAGACCGAGGCTGGCGGCGTGCTCGTCGGCGTAGCCGACGATGCAGCAGCGCAAGCGGGCTTCGAATCGATCATGGCCAACGCGAAGGCCTACAAGAGCGATGCGGATCTCACAGGCGTTCAAATTCAACAGATGGTCTCGAATGACGGCCAGGAAGTCATCGTTGGCGCAGTCACGGATCCGAGCTTCGGCAAGCTCGTTGCATTCGGTCTCGGTGGCATCCTCGTCGAGGTCTTGAAGGACATCACGTTTCGCCTCGCACCAGCGTCGAAGGACGACGCGCTGTCGATGCTCGACGGCATCGGCGCGGCCGAGATTCTCAGAGGCGTCCGTGGCGCTGATCCTGTCGATCGGGACGCGCTCGCAGCCATCATCGTCAATGTCTCGGAGCTCACGGCCGATTTCCCCGAGATCAGAGAGATCGACCTCAACCCGATCCTCGCCAGCGCCAGCGGCGCCACAGCCGTCGATGCACTCGTCAGCGTCGACTTCTCGCCGCCGAAGGAAGTCTACCGACCGAGCCAGGAGGAAATCGTCACGGCGATGAAACGCATCTTCAATCCGAAATCCGTTGCGGTCGTCGGCGCCTCCGACGGCGAAGGCAAGATCGGCAACTCGGTCATGAAGAACATCATCAACGGCGGTTACGAGGGCGAGCTCTATCCGATCAATCCGAAGGCCGACGAAATCCTCGGCAAGAAGGCTTACAAGAGCGTCAAGGACGTCCCCGGCGATATCGACGTTGCGGTCTTCGCCGTCCCGGCCAAGTTCTGTGTTGCGGCCATGGAAGAAGTTGGCGAGAAAGGTATCCCGGGCGCGATCATGATCCCGTCGGGATTTGCCGAGGTCGGAGAGCACGAGCTTCAAGAAGAGCTCGTTGCGGCGGCACGCAAGCACAACGTGCGCATCATGGGGCCGAATATCTACGGCTTCTATTACACGCCCGCCAACCTCTGCGCGACGTTCTGCACTCCCTACGACGTCAAAGGCAAGGCTGCACTCTCGTCCCAGAGCGGCGGCGTCGGCATGTCGATCATCGGCTTCAGCCGCTCGACGAAGATGGGCGTTTCGGCCATCGTCGGCCTCGGCAACAAGTCGGACCTCGACGAGGACGACCTGCTGACCTACTTCGAGCAGGACGACAACACCGAGGTGATCGCCATGCATGCCGAGGACCTGAAGGACGGCCGCAGCTTCGCCGACGTCGCCAAGCGCGTCTCGAAGAAAAAGCCCGTCGTCATGCTCAAAGCCGGCCGCACGCAGGCCGGTGCCAAAGCGGCCGCTTCACACACCGGCGCGCTCGCGGGCAACGACAAGATCTACGACGACGTACTGAAGTCAAGCGGCGTGATCCGCGCCTACGCGCTCAACGATCTGTTGCAGTTCGCCCGAGGGCTGCCGATCCTGCCGACGCCGAAGGGCGAGGACATCGTCATCATCACGGGCGCGGGCGGCTCGGGCGTGCTGCTCTCGGATGCCTGTGTCGACAACGACTTGTCGCTGATGAAGTTCCCGCAAGATCTCGACGAAGCGTTCAAGCAGTTCATTCCGCCGTTCGGCGCCTCGGGCAATCCCGTGGATATCACGGGCGGTGAGCCGCCGATCACGTACGAGAAGACGATCCGCCTGGGTCTCGAGGATGACCGAATCCATTCGCTGATCCTCGGCTACTGGCACACGATTATCACTCCCCCGATGGTCTTCGCCGAGCTCTGCGCACGCGTCGTCCAAGAAGCGCGCGACAAGGGCATCGACAAGCCCATCGTCGCCTCGCTCGTCGGCGACGTCGAGGTCGAGGAGGCCTCCGAGTACCTCTACGAGCGCGGCATCGTTGCCTGCCCGTATACGACGGAGCTGCCCGTGGCGATTCTCGGTGCCAAGTATCGTTGGGCTCGCGGCGCGGGATTGCTATAGCGAAGGAAAGTGTACCGCTCGACTTGCCGCGCAGCGCGCAATACCGCTGCCCAGGAACGCCATAAACCCATCCCTGGGGGCTCCGGCGCGCGCGTCCGACCGCCATGGACGGCGGAAGTGCCGGAATTGCAGGAGCAAATTCCGGCCGGGCGCGACGGTCCTGGTCAGCGGTATTGCACGTTACGCGGCCGCGTAACCGCAAGCTTCCTAGGTAGCGAATCTGTTCACGCGGCCCCGCGAACGGAGGCGCCCTGATGACGCTACTGCGTAGCCTGCTGTTCGTCCCCGGTAATAAGGAGAACATGCTCGAGAAGGCGCTGACCTTCCGCCCGGACGTGTTCATTCCCGACATGGAGGACTCCGTGCCGACAGCCGAGAAGGCAAACGCACGAGAGGTCATCAAGTCTTATCTGCCGAAGCTCGCAGCATCGGGCGTGCCGATCATGCCGCGCGTCAACTCACTCGATACCGAGTGGATCGAAGCGGATCTCGCGGCGGTCGTGGGTCCGCACATCTACGGTATCTCCGTTGGCAAGGTCGACGTGCCCGACGACATCGCGGCAATCTCGGATCTGATCGCGGAGCTCGAGGCGAAAGCCGGCGTCGCTGTCGGTACGCTCAAGCTCATTCCATGGCTCGAGTCGGCCAAGGCGATCGTTCACTGCTACGACATCTGCAGCGCCAGTCAGCGTATCGTCGGTGTTGCATTCGGCGGCGAAGATTTTACTCATGATATGGGCATCGAACGGCTCGAAGACGAGTCCGAGGTCGCGTACGCGCGAAACGTGCTCTGCATCGCGGCGCGGGCGGCCGATATCGCAGCCCTGGACACGCCCTACTTCCGTTTCAAGGACGAGGACGGCCTGAAGGCGAACATCGCGCTGGCCAAGCAGACGGGCTTCAAGGGTAAGTTCGCTATTCATCCCGCGCAGATCGAGGCGATCAATGCGGGGTTCTCGCCGTCCGAGGCTGAGATCGAGCATGCACGGCGCATCGTCGCCGCGTTCGAGGAGGCCGAACGTCATGGACGCGGCTCGACCTCGCTCGACGGCAAGGTCATCGACGTACCCGTCGTCAAACGTGCGCGAGCCGTCCTCGCGTTGGCAGGCGAAGCGTCCGACTGAGCCACCCGCGCCGTTCTGAGCGGCATTTGACATCATTTCGTCACCGAAAGTTGGGATAATCCCGGCATGCCTTCACACCAGGACATTGTCGAGGTAATGCCCGAGCGCAGCCTCGAGGTGCTGTCACAGGAAGAGGTCAGCGGTCTGCTCGATGCGACGGCCGGCCGGCAACGCGAGATCCTACGACGCTGTGCGCTCGCCGTGCTCAACGTCGGCAGCGCCACCGACGACACACGCGCAATCCTCGAGCAGTACGCCGACTTTCAGATCGAGATCGTTCAGCAGGACCGCGGGGTCAAGCTTCGGCTCATCAATGCACCGGCCGACGCGTTCGTCGACGGCACGATGATTCGCGGCATACGCGAGCAGCTTTTCTCCGTGCTGCGCGACGTCATCTACGTCAACAGTAAGCTCGCTGCCGGGCACTTCGACCTCACGAGCACTACCGGTGTTACCGATGCCGTGTTTCGCATTCTTCGCAACGCCGATGTCCTCAAGACCGCAAGGGATCCAAACCTCGTCGTCTGCTGGGGCGGGCACGCGATCGGTCGCGAAGAGTACGACTTCACGAAGGACCTCGGTTATCAGCTCGGCTTGCGCGGACTCGACGTCTGTACCGGCTGCGGCCTCGGCGCCATGAAGGGCCCGATGAAGGGCGCCGCCATTGCGCACGCCAAGCAGCGCATTCTCGACGGGCGCTACGTCGGCATTTCCGAGCCCGGCATCATCGCCGCCGAATCGCCGAACCCGATCGTCAACGAGCTCGTCATCATGCCCGACATCGAGAAGCGACTAGAGGCATTCGTCCGCGTAGCCCACGCCATCGTGATCTTTCCGGGTGGTGCGGGCACTGCCGAGGAGCTCTTGTTCCTACTCGGAATACTCATGCAGCCAACGAACCGCGACGTGCCTGTTCCGGTCATCCTCGCCGGCGCACCCCAGAGCGCAGCCTATTTTCAGGTGATCGACCGCTTCGTTACCGCGACGCTCGGCGAATCCGCACATGAGCACTATCGCATCGCGATCGGTGAGCCCGCCGCCACCGCAGCATTGATTCGCGACGAGGTGAACCGCGTAGCCGATTTCCGCCACGAGCATGCGGATGCGTACTATTTCAACTGGCGCCTGCATATCGATTCGGACTTTCAGGAGCCATTCGTAGCCACGCATGAATCCATGGCGAACTTGCAGTTGCGGCGCGACGACGATCCACACGAGCTGGCTGTTCACCTCAGGCGCGCGTTCTCAGGCATCGTCGCCGGCAATGTAAAGGACTACGGTATCCGTACGATCGAGAAACACGGACCGTTCGAGCTACATGCAGATCGTGAAGTCATGCAGGCACTCGACGAGCTACTCAACGATTTCGTCGCGCAAAAACGCATGCGCCTGGCGGGCACCTACGAACCCTGCTATCGCCTCGTCGCTTGATAGGCACTTTCTCGGCCTCGCGATTGACTGCCCGGGTTCGCTTACGAATAATCAGAGACTCGATAACAAACAAAGAGAGCGTCGCCATGAACGACCAAACAGAACAACCGAGACGCGACATACTCAAAGGGGGACTGGCGATCGGGGGAATCGCAGCCACGGCCAGCCTGCCATTTTGGTCCCAGCTCGCACTTGCTCAGAACGAGACGCTCGTGCCGTTCACGGATGTTCCCGAGACCTTCGCGGCACCGCCCGTCGTCCCCGGTAGCGTTCACTTTCTCGATACGCGCGAGGTCGATTCGTTCTATACGCCCGTTGACGATTTCTACATCGTGCAACACTACGATCAGCCAGAGATCGCCGAGGCCGACTACCGTCTGCGGATCACGGGCCTCGTCGATAACCCGAGCGTGCTGACGCTCGATGACATCAAGAGCCGACCGAAGGTCGAGATTGACGCGGGCTTCGAATGCGGCGGTAACCGCCCCTCCGTGTTTCAGGGCCTGATCGGCAACGCGCGCTGGGGTGGCACCAGCCTTCGCGACATCCTGCTCGAGGCCGGCATCCAACCGGAGGGTATCGAGGTCGTGTTCTACGGTGCCGACAAAGGCACCGAGTCGATCCGCGACACTGACGCAGAGCAGAACTTCGGTCGTAGCATGCACTACAGCGATGCGATGCAACCCGACGTCATGCTCGCCTATGAGATGAACGGCGAGCCGCTCAATCTCTATCACGGCGCGCCCTTACGCGTGCTCGTGCCGGGTTGGTACGGCGTCGCGAACGTCAAATGGCTCGACCAGATTCACGTTCAGGATCGACGTTATATGGGCCGGTTCCAGGCGCGCGACTACGTGACCCTCGCCCGCCGAGACATCGGCGGCGTCGAACGCTGGGAGGAGCGCTCCGTAACGCGTATGCGGCTCAAGTCGTCGATCATCCGCGTGACGCGCGGAACCGGCGGACACACGATCACCGGCTTCGTGCTCAACGACGGCACGCCGCTGCGCTCGGTCGAAGTCAAGGTCGACGACGGCCCCTGGCGCGAGGCAGAGATCGATGCGGCATCTACGCAGTACTCGTGGAAGCTATTCAACTACGCGTGGAACGACGCGACGCCCGGAGAGCACACGATCGTATCGCGAGTGACGGACGCAAACGGCCAGGTCCAGGCGACCGAGGCCGAGATGCCGGAGAAACGCACGCGCTGGGAGAACTACGGGCAGTTCCCGCGAACGGTCATGATCTCCTGATTGCAGATCAGGAGATCATGCGCCCGAAGCTCGTGGACAATTAATCCGGCACGAGGATTCTGACGAAGCCATCCTGCCGCGACGTGACGAAGATCTCCCCGTCCGCGCCCTCGCTGAGGTGCAGGTCGGCGCGCGCAGTTCTTCGACCGAGCTCCCGCTCGATGAGGTCGTGGAGCGTTACGTTTTCCCGCTCGCCCGCGGAATTGACCACGTACAGCTGAATCTCCTCGATCGGTGCGACCGTCTGCGGAATGCCGTCGTCGGCCGCCTTGAGCTCAGCGACGTCGGCAGCGAACAGGCGCCCTTGGCGGATGTCGCCGAACACGAATTTACCTTGCAACGCAGGGATGGTGCCGCGATACGCAAAGCCGTTCGTGATGGCTACGCCTTCATCGTGGTCGTACACCGCGACCGGATAGGTGAACTCGTCCGGCGTGCTACCGTCTAGAATGTCTTCTGACAACGGAAACACTTCATCCATATTTCCGTCTGGGTAGTGGATGCCATTATCAAAATAGCCTTCGCGCCGGAACCAACCGTAGTTACGGCCCTCGTGGACGATGTTGATCTCCTCGATCTGGCTCATGCCGATGTCCATCGCAAACAGCGTGCCGTCGCTCCTGTCCCATGAGAACCGGTGCGGGTTGCGAAAACCGTAGGCATAGATCTCGCCGAACGTGTTCGGGTCACCGTCGGCAGCGTACTGATTGATTTCCGGGATCGTGTAATCACCGGCACCTTGTTCGCCCCCGGACTCCGACGGGCTGCGCGGATCGATGCGCAAAATAGCGGTCAAGATGGTATCTAGACGTTGCGTCTGGGCGGGATTGCCTCCGTGAGGACCGCCGCCGTTACTGAAGCCCAGATCCGTGCTGCCAACGTAGAGCAAGCCGTAGTCGTCATCGCCGGGTGAGGACGTCGGATTGAACTCGAGATGTCCGAGCGCGTGATACGGATTGTCGGTGATGTGTCCGACGCGCAGCATCTCGCGACGTGTTCCCAGAAACACCGAAGCCGCAGGATCGTTTGCGCGCCATTCCGTGATGACGTCGTGAAACGTCACGTCATCATTCGTAAAACTCGGCGGGATGAAACTCGGCTCCGTCGTGGCGCCCGCGATGTCCTCGAGATGCGTCGTGTAGAACAAGCCATTCTCTGCGAACTCCGGATGAAACTCGAAGCCGATGAATCCACTCTGGAGACCCCCGAAGCTCATGTTCGGAACGTAATTGCGAAGATTCAAGTACAGCGCCGGTTGGTTGTTGCTGTCGAGCTGATACAGGAAGCCGCGGGAGCCGTTGACGAATCGTCTGCCGTCGGGCAAATCCCGCACATAGCTCGGCTTGGCCCAACCCACGGGGGCTCCGCCAATTGCGGGATCCAGTGCGCGTGTCCCAGGAAGCCGGACAAAATTTTCGATCCGAACTTCGAGCCCCTGTGTCGTGACAGGCTCCGGAATCGGGTTGGCGACTTGCGCGTAGAGCGGCCCACTCGCCAAAAGCCCCGCCGTGACCGAGACTGTCGAAATCAGCTTTCGCATGCGTCCTTCCCCCCTGTTTTCTATCTACATTTCGCGGACGGGCTAGAAGTATTGGCGGTCAGCGCCGCCATGTAAAGTCGGCAATCCCCGATCCCCTGTCAGAGGCCGACGAACTCGATGAGCTCCGGCGCGTAGGTCGCCCGCGCCTCGTCGTAGATCGGCATAACCGCATCGACGAACGGCTGGCGCTCGGCCGGTGTGAGCTCGACGATCTCACCGCCCGCTGCGCGTATCGTCTCGGCTGCCTGCAGCTCTTCGTCATCTTTGAGGGACCGCTGTAGACCAACGGCCTCGCGCACGGCGTCCTCGAGCACGGACCGAACGTCGTCGGGCCAGGACTCGAAAGCGGGTCGATTCACGAAGATAGCGCGGGACAAATAGGAGTGGAACGTTGCCGTGTAATAACGCTGCAGCGGATAGAGGTTATAGGTCACCACGTTGGCGAACGGGTTCTCCTGTCCATCGAGCGCGCCGGACTCGAGCTGCGCACGGACTTGCGGCAGCGGTAGGTACTGCGGGTCGGCTCCAAGCAACTCGAACGCGCGTTGCTGCATCGGCAGCGTACGAATCGCTAGCCTATCTAGATCGGCAGGTGTGCGGACGGGACGAATATTGTTCGAGACGTGGCGGAAACCGTTCTCGAAGAACCCGAGCACGCGCAGATCGCGCTGCGACTCGATCGAATGCGCGGCTGACTCGCCGAGCGGTCCGTCAAACGCCGCACGCGCGGCCGCCGTGTCCTCGAAGACGAACGGCAACGCGCCGACTTCGAACTCGGGTATCCGATCTTCCGACATCGTCGCATACGCCATCGTCAGCAAGCCCGCATCGACGAGCCACGACAGATCCGCGCCGCCGTAGCCGAGATCGAGCACGTTCAGCACGTAGCGCACGTCGACACGCTCGCCGAGCTGCTCTGTCAGCCGTCGACCGATCAGAAGCATGCCCTGGCTGAAGCTCGTCGAGTCCGGCCCGTAACCGCCGAGACGAATGACGATCGGCTCTTGCTCAGTCGTCGCTGCCGGTGGGGCTTGCGGTGCCTGCTCAGCTGACGACTCTGGCGGCTGCGGGCTCGAGCACGCCGCAACCGTCAAAATCAAACAAACCGAGAAATTGCGGGCAAGGGTCATCATCGAAGTCACTCCATTAATCGGTACACACGCCGCTCGAAACCTTCTAGCACGGCGAGAGCCGTCTCATCATAGAATGGCAGATACTGCATCAAGAGCACCGCGCCGATACCTCGCGCGGGGTCCAACCAGAATTGCGTGTTTCGGATGCCGGCCCAGCTCAAGCTGCCCGGCGAGCGCAACTCGGGGTCCTCGTGCGCAGCGGTGATCTGAAAGCCGAGTCCGAACACATCGTGCCCGGCATTGAGCGGAAACGGTCGCGTGCGAGCCGGATTCGCGGCAGGCTGAAGCTCGATATGCAAATCGCCGATCTGATTTTCGCCCATGAGCGCGACCCCGTCGGCGCTGAGCAGGCGCGTGCCGTCGGGCGCCAGGCCGCCGGACAAAAGCATTCGAAGAAACTTCGCGTAATCGGGCGCTGTCGAGTACAAGCCGCCGTCGCCACGCGGCGCGCCGCCGAGCTCACCCGACGTCGGATTGGGTAGCTCGACCAGCTCATCGCCGTCGGTTTCATGAGCCGTCACGACACGGCTGAGCTTCCGTTCGGGCACGCGCCAGGCCGTGTCATTCATGCCCAAAGGGCCGAACACACGTGTGCGATAGAACTCGTAGAGTCCGTCACCGGTCACGGCTTCGATCATCGAGCCGAGCACACGCGTGCTTTCTCCGTATGCCCAACGCGTACCGGGATCGAACAAAAGCGGATAGTCCGTAACCGATGGACTCGGAACCGTCGCGCCAATCAAGGCGAACAACGTCTCGTTCGAGAACGGATAGCCGAGACCAGACGTGTTCGAGAGTAGGTGACGAATCGTCACAGGACGCACCGCAGGCTTCGATGTGAACTGCCGAGCGGCCGCATCGACGCTTGCGAAGACCTCCGTGGGCACGACGCCGGGCAGATGATCGGCTATTGGATCGTCGAGCGCGAGCCTGCCTTCCTCGGCGAGCGTCATAACCACAAAAGACGTAATCGGCTTCGTCATCGAAGCGATGTTGTGGATTGTATCGACGGACATCGGCCGACCGCGCGCGACGTCAGCGAATCCGAACGCACCACGATAGAGCTCGCTGTCTCGGCTCGTGACGATTGCGACTAGCCCCGGGATTTTCGTTTGCTCCACGGACCGGCTCAAATACGCGTCGAGCACTTCGCCTGCCCCGTCCTGGAGCTTCGCCTGGGCTAACGCCTCGGCTCCGCCGAACGACAGAAAAATACACGCGAGGGTCGCATTCAGCGACCAACGATTGCGCAAGCGTATAGTCAGAGCCATGTCCAAGTCCCCCCAGGTATCGACACGCCCGCCGGACCGTGAGAATAGCACTGTCGTTGGTGCAACGCGCTCACCTGCCGGGGGCCCGACCCGCTACAATGATCGTCGAGCCTTCTCGAGTATTCCTAACGGTGCGCAAACGAGCAAAGCGATTGTTACTCGAGCCCGCCCTAGGGCTTGCGCTATTTCTCTCTTGCTCCGCCGTCACGGCGCAAGACGTCGAAGCGTTCTATTCCGGGCGAACCGTCACGATCATCGTCGGATCCGGTCCCGGCGGAATCACGGATATTTCCGCGCGTATCATTGGCGAGTTCCTAGAACAGCACCTGCCTGGCGAGCCAACGGTCATCGTGCAGAACATGCCGGGCGGTGGCAGCGTCACGATGGCTAACCACGTCTATCGCTCAGCCGCCCGCGACGGCACCGTTCTCGGCTATCCCGTACCCGGCATGATCACTGCTGAGCTCCTCGAGCCGAACCGCGCGCGCTACGAGGGTCGAAGACTCAACTGGATCGGCACAGCGTTTCGCGCGACGAACACGATCGCCGTGCTCGACTCCACGGGCGTGCGCTCGCTCGAGGATTTGCGCCAGCAACGCGTATTCCTCGGCGCCTCCGGCAGGGGCTCACCGCTGTATCAGATTCCTGCACTGGCACGAGCCGTGCTGGGCTTGAATCTCGAGATCGTGACGGGCTACGAAGGCGGCACGGCCGTCGTGCTGGCCATGGAACGCGGTGAGGTGGATGGTCAGGCCATCGCTCTAGATTTCTGGGAGAACTTGCGCCCCGATTGGCTCGCGAGCGGCCGGCTCATCCACCTGCTGCGTATCGGACCACCGGACGACGCACGCGCACCGGGCGTTCCGCATATCGGCGACCTCGTTACGACGCAGCGCGATCGGGCGCTCATCGAATTCATGGAGATCGGTGTCGCGCTCGGCTGGCCGCTGTTCGCTCCTCCCGACGTGCCGACCGTTCGCGTCGATGCGCTACGACGCGCGTTCGATGCAATTGTCACCGACCCCGAGTTCGCCTCGGCCGTCGAGACCGCGCTACAGATTCAGCCCGATCCCGTATCCGGTGCCGAGCTCACTGACTATGTGGAGCAAGCGTTGACCACTCCGGCAACAATCGTTGCCGATGCAATTCGCGTGATGGGCTTATAGCCCGGCGTACCGCCAGCTAGGCCGTGAGCTGTTCTCCGACTATTGCCTCGAAGCGGCTATCGGGCGAGAGCAGATCCCAGCCGACCATCCAGTCGTAGATGCGCTCGTATTCTTCCGGCGTATACGGCCGCGGATAGACGTAACGGAAGCGACCGAGATGAAAGTCCGCCTCGCTCAGCTCAGCGATCTCCTCCGGCACCTCGCGGATCATGTACTTCAGATAGGGCCGAAGGTCTTCGTTGATCTTGTCGACGGCTCGACGCACGGCACGGTCGACCTTGGCATAGGCCTCTGGGTTCATCGAAGGCACGACGACCTCGGCACCCTCGTAAAACGCTTCACACAGAATCTTGTGACCGCGCTTGAGCGCAACGGTAATCCACGGCTCCATGAGCGCCGCCGCACCGATCTTGCCTTCCTCTAGAAACTTCAGCCGCTGCTTGGGTCCGCCCACATGCGCGGGACGAATCTCCTCTCTCGGCAGATAGCCCTCGAGCAGACCCAACGTCACGTAATGCGACCCCGCGTGCATGTTCACGCCGACGATGACGTCATGCAGATCGGATGGGATGTTGTACGGCGAGTCGCCGCGGACGACGATTGCTTGCGTGGCTACCGCGGCACGCTTGGCGACGACGCGCGCGCCTTCGTTACTGTCCTGCGTACGCCTGATCTGGCCCCACTCGCAAGCGCGGTACATCGAGAACTCGCCGTGCTCGATGCCTTCGTGCCAACCGTAGGACCGCACGGCCGTATGATCCTCGATCGGCTCATCCGGAACCTCCTTGTCGCGGTCGCGCCCGGAACCCGCGGGCACGAGCTCTACATCGAGACCCTCGTCTGCGTAGTAGCCCTCCTCGAGAGCGACGTGATACGGCAGCGAGAATACGGCATTGTTGACTTCGATCTTGACTGTGTTATCGGCCATGATGGCTACCTCCGCCGCTTGTGCACGAGAAGGCGCGACCGCTCTACGTCGGTCGTGCTAATCGATCCGCCTCGTCGTGATCGACGCGCCGAGCGCAGATCACGCGTCGCGAATCGCGCGCTTGACGAGATTCTCGAGCAGCGGGATCTTGAAATGGTTGAAGTTCAACGGCGTCGCACCGCGCACGGCCGCCTGACCTGCAAGCGCCGCCGTCTCTTCGTCCTGCGCACTGCCCGTAACAACCTCTTCTACGACACTGAGCCGCCGCGGCGTGCATTGCACGGCGCCGGCCGCCATGCGGATACGCGAGATCATGCCATTCTCGACGAACATTGCACTGGCAATATTGACGAGCGGGAAATCCCACGTGTTGCGATCGGCGACCTTTTCGAAGTAGAACCGCGCGTTCGCCCAGTCACCCGGGATCCGGACTGCCGTCAGCAGCTCGCCGGGCTCGATGGCCGTCATTCGCTCGATGTCGATCTCGGGACCGATGAAATAATCCTCAGCGGCTACCTCGCGCTCACCGTCTGCGCTCTGGATGACCATGCGCGCATCGAGCGCGACCATGGCCGGCGCGACATCCGACGGTGAGACTGCTACGCAGCGATCCGCGCCCCAGAGGCAGTGCTCTCGATTCTGGCCCTCGGGCGTATCGGCATAACAGGTATTGCCGCCGGCCCGGTAGCAATCCACGCCGTAACGGTAGTACCAGCAGCGCGCATCCTGGTTCAGGTTGCCGCCCAACGTACCGACGTTACGAATCTGCGGACTCGCAACGCGCCCGGCTGCGGATGAGAGAAGGCTGTAACGCGATTGGATGACGTCGCTGTTCGCGATCTCCGTCAACGTCGTCATCGCGCCAATCTCGATACCGTCGCCGGCCTCTCGGATACCGTGCAGCGCCTCGATCCCACTGAGGTCGACGACGTTCGCGGCATACTTTGCGCGGTCCTTGAACCAGTCGAGGGTGTCGTGACCACCCGCCATGGCCCAGCCGTCCTCCCCAAAACGGCCCAGCAGATCGAGCGCGGTCTCCACGCTATCCGGCTGGTACAGCTCAAAATGCGGCATCATGTCTTTGGACATAGCGAGATGCTCCTTATGCAGTATGTATTTTCAGCGGTGGCGTCGATTGCTCTCTTCCCGCTACATGATTGACGATCATATCTGGCACGACCGGTACGCGATTGAAGACATGCCCATCGAGCGCATCCGAAATCGCACAAAGCACGGCCGCTGAAGCCGCACCCATTGGCGGCTCACCAATACCACGCGCGCCGACCGGGTTCTGCGGGTCGGCAATATCGACGGCGTCCCATTGAATATCCGAGGCGACGTCGAGATAGGTTGCAGGCTTACACGAAAGGAAGCTCGCGTTCCCTGGCAATCCGTTCTGCGGATCGTAGATCTGCCGCTCGAACAACGCGAAGCTCATGCCCCAGATAGCACCGCTGCGCAACTGCCCGGCAAGACCCTGCGGGTGGAACACGGTGCCGCAGTCGGCAATGGAGACGTAATCGAGTATCTCGACCTTGCCGGTCTCGGTATCGACCTCGACCGTCGCAAAGCCGCAGGCCAACGCCGGTACGTCACCCTCCATCCGAAGCGTTTCCTTTGCTACGCCGACCAGACCCGTGCCGGCCACGCCGCGCAAGGCGAGGCGCGTGACCTCGTGGATATCGTCGGGTGCCTGCTCACCGGAGAACTTGCCGCCGAGCTCGATCGCGCGCTGCGCGGCCGCGGCATACGTGAGACCCTGGGACGGATCGCTGATCTTGAAGACACGGTGATCTGCGACGTCGTAATCCTCGGGCGCGCCGCCGAGATCCATTGCTGCGATCTCCTTGAGCTTGCCGAGGGCGTTCATGCCACCGACGTAGTTCGCCCGGCTCATCGTCCAAGACGTGTTACTACCCGTCTGCGTCGAGGCGATCGGTAAGAACTTCGCGTTACTGCCCTGATGGATGATGCAGTCGTCCCAGTCCATCTTGAGCACCTCGGCCGCCGCGCGCGTCGTGCTCGCGTAAGAATAGGTACCGAGGTTACCGACACCGCTATGCAGGTGCAGCTTGCCGTCCGGCGTGATGACGCACAGACCGTCGTAACCCGTGCGCCCTACGTCGTGATAGGCCTGACCGACACCCACGCCGCGGATCTTGGACCCGTTGCGCTCACCGCTGCGTTGAAGCTGCGCCTCCCAATCGAACAACGCCGCGCCTTTGTCGAGGGCCTCGGGCATATAAGCGCTCGTCACATTGAGACGATTCGCACCGATGACGGCATCGTTGGTGGGCGCATTGATCTTGCGAATCTCGAGCCGGTCGATGCCGAGCTCGCTCGCGGCGCGGTCGATGAGCGGCTCCACGGCTGCTGCGACCTGGTTTTGTCCGGGACCACGCTGCGGGCCGCGCGGTGTCGTGTTCGTCATGACCGGGATGCCGCGAAAGCGCATGTGCTCGGGCTGGTAAATGATGGACAAGTTCGCGGCAGCGTCACCGGAATCGCCGAAACCACCGTTACCACCGCCATCCTGAACGACCGTGAAGTCGATCGCCGTGACCTTGCCGTCAGCTCGGAAACCCAGACGCACGCGCCCTTGGAACGTAGCGCGGGCAGATCCGATGTAGTACTCCTCCTCGCGGCTGACGCGCAGCATCACCGGACGAGAAATTTTCTTCGACAAGTGCCCCGCGATACCGACCGTCTGACCCGGCGTGCCTTTAGAGCCGAAGCCACCGCCGCAGTACTCATTGATGTAGACGAAATCATCGAGGCCGATGCCGAGCTGACTTGCAATGGCCGGCATCGAGGCGGTCAAGCTCTGGGACCCGGAGTGCACGTAGCATTTGCCGTTCTCCCAATACGCCATAGCCGTGCGCGGCTCCATGGACATATGTGAGTTGCCGGGCGTCACGAAGGTTTCGTCGATGACGAGATCAGCTTCGGCGAGCGCTGCTTCGACGTCGCCGTGCGACCACTCGACCGCGGGCTCGCCCATCGGCAGCTGCCCCTCGGGAACGGCCGCGAAGTCGCGTGCAGTCCACTTGATACGTCGTGGCTCGATGCCTGTGCGACCGCCACCGATGTTGTTGCCGCTCGCACGTCCGTCCGGCCCGCCCGGATAGAGACTTTCGAGCGGATCGACCGTGAACGGTAACTGCTCGAAATCGATCACGATGCGCTCGATGGCGTTCTCCGCCGTTGTCTCGTCTAAGGCGGCCAAAGCCAGAATGGGGTCACCGACGTACTTGGGCTCGTTCGTCAAAAGATTACCGACACCCTCGTCGT
>JABAHR010008252.1_pt1 | contig 15255 bp, 16 predicted proteins | sample 7062101 | NCBI WGS metagenome assembly JABAHR01 (sample SAMN14534553, study PRJNA622989) | marine sediment metagenome | biome: marine biome [ENVO:00000428]; feature: marine pelagic biome [ENVO:01000023]; material: deep marine sediment [ENVO:00002113] | place: India: Gulf of Kutch | collected... | reverse complement strand
AATCAATATCTTTTTGATGTCAATTAAAATGGTTCTCCAAATTTGAACTATTCAGATATTTACCGTGAAGATGTTGTTTTTGTTGAATAAATATTCATTTAAATTTAAAATTTGACAATTTTTCCTAGTGTATGAATCGTTAGTCCTTTCCATTCAAAGTCTTCAAAAGAGCAAATATGGAAAAGGAAATAAAAAAAAACTATCTGCCATAATGCATGCCTTGAATCGTGCTAATTCAATATTTAATTCTGAGAAACAAAGCAAATCAAATCTTGATTCCACTAAACAAATAAGCTTTAGAAATATTTCTCCTGATGAACAAATTCCAAGAATTTTAGATGAGTTTATGGATGACTTTGAAAAAGAATGTTTGGCAAAAGAAAAAGGAAACGCAAAAAACTATTCCCTGTTCTCAGTTACTTCTTACAAAATCATTAGAACATTGGACTCTGGAAAAAAACGAGGTCTTCTTTCTGCTCATGCATTAAACCGACTCAACAAAATGTTTGTAAAACAGCCAGTAAAGTACAGTAAGCAAGCAATTCGTGATCCCTTGGGACTAGTATTTGTAATCACCGAACTTGCAATTGATATTGAAAAAAATCTTTCCATACCATATGAATTTGATCAAACAATTTTAGATCAAATCTCTCCTTTGATGCAGCGCTATTATGTCCAATATGACGACACAGTCTCAAAAATTTTGGAAGAGTTTTCCAAAATGCCAAAGTTCAAACTTAATGTTGAGATTGGAGAAAAGCACAAGGAACTCATTGAAAAATTCCTTGATTATGGTATTACAAAGTTACCTCTTGATACAAAAATAGAAAAAGCAAAATCTATTTTAGAAAAAATTATGACTGAAGAAAAAGACTCGATTGCACTTGAATATTATAAAAATTTGAAAATAACATTTTCTGATGAATCCTTTAGACCTCATTTAATCAAAATAGCAAATGAGATGCCAAAAACAAAAAAAAGATTTGCAAATTCTATCCTAGAAGAGATTTCTAATTTCTAGGTTGAGTGCTTCTTTAGAATGTTTTTGTTCCCCTCAAGAAAGCTGTAACTATTCCCATATAGAACAAAGTGGCAATAACTTCGGATATTAGCGAGGCTAAATATGGTTCAATTCCTACCTCTAAAAAATAATAAAATGTTGGCCATCTGACGCCTAAATATCCTACTTCTCCTATCCCAAATGAGGAAATCATACTGAAAATTTCTTTTTTTATAATAGCTCTTTCCATTTTTTTGTATCGCTTTTTGTTGTCAAAATAAAAAAGACCTGAAAAAATTCCAAAGTAAATCACATATCCGATAATTATGGTAATTGTGGTGTTTAGATGATTTTCAAATCCAGATAGAGATTGAGCAACTACGGCAGAAATTGAAGCTGATATAATAAAGCAAATCAAAAAATTTCTGTTAATTTTAATTAACTGCTGATTTGATTTCATGATTTATCATTTAGCAACTATTATTTTGTCTTATTATTTTTTCACTGTATGGTTAAAAGGTGTGAGTGGGCAAATGAAGAGCCAAACCTTTCATATCATGATAATGAATGGGGACAACCGGAGCATAATGACCAAAAATTATTTGAATTTTTAATTTTNNAAAACTATTTGAATTTTTAATTTTGGAAGGTGCACAAGCTGGACTTTCCTGGGTTACTATATTGAAACGACGTGAAGGATATAGAAAGGCTTTTGCAAATTTTGATGTAAAAAAAGTTGCAAAGTTTAACCAAAAACAAACTCTCAAACTTCTCAAGGATGAATCCATAATCAGAAACAGACTTAAAATTAATTCTGCGATTAATAACTCAAAACAATTTCTTAAAGTTCAGCAAGAATTTGGTACATTTGATAAATATATTTGGAGTTTTGTTGATCATAAACCTATCAAAAATAAATTCAAAAAACTCTCAGAACTTCCTACATCAACTGTACTTTCTGAGAGGATGAGTAAAGATCTTAAAAAACGGGGGTTTAACTTTGTTGGGCCAACAATTTGTTATGCATTAATGCAGGCGATTGGTATGGTAAATGATCATACAGTAAACTGTTTTAGATATGAAAAATAGATTACCGGAAAAGTTTTCCCATTAGATTATCGCTTGTCCTCATTTGGGCACCCATTGAAGGAGAATTTTCCATACCATTCATCATTTTTGGCATCATTTTATCCACCATTTTACCAATCATGTTTCCCATCTTAGAATCTCCGCCCATACTGAATCCCATGCTAGACATTGCCTGTTCCATCTGTTTTCCTGCTTTAGTGGAACCAAACATTCCTCCCATTTGGGGTCCGGCTTTACCTTCGTCTGCCATCCCTTTTCCTTCAAGAACATTCATCAATTTTTCATTTTGTTGAATTTGCCCTAGTACCTCTGGGTTTTCAGAAATTCTATCAATAACTTGTTGTCTTAATTCTCTATTGTGCATTATTGCCTCTATTATGGAATCTAGTTGTTCAGGATTGTTTTGTAACAAATCAAGGTCTCCTACACCCCAACCTCTATCAATAGATCTAAGGTAGCTTGGAGCAGTAAGACATGCGGGTGTTCCGGATTCTCTTACCATTAACACTAGGCCTTCATTACATGCAACTTCATTTGCAGGTACTCCTTGTTTGGTCTGGACTAATGGTGAATCTGTTTCTCCAAAAGAATTCGAAAAGCTAAACATCAATAATGGTATTAATCCATAAAGAACAAGATATTTTTTAGCAGATAAACTAGGCGTAATTTTCAATGATGTGTTTTTATCATTCTATTATTTATCTTGTTGTGGAGAAATTTTGAAAATTGGATGACTATACCAAATTAAAAAAATCTATTCGAAACCTTCAGGTTCTCATCATTATAGTCATTGGACTAGTAGTATTTGGTTTTGCACTGGATTTTATGGCAGTTCAAAAAACCGTAACAACAATAGAAGAAAACTTTGATGACACACCACTCAAAACATCATACGTCGTTCAAAATCTCAAAGGTGATGCAATGGAGACATGGTATGCTTGGCAACCTCGAGATAACATTTCAATTAAAATTGTAGGCGAAAATAATTATCCTAAAGAAAAAATCGATGCCGTTAAGCGAGCAATTCTTTCTACGGAAACAATAGAGATTGATAATAAACTGGTATTCAAAGGTGATGAGGGAACTTCTACTTACTGGATAGGTTGGAAGGGAGCAGTAGACCACATAAGAGAAAAACGTGGAATCGAAAAACCACTTGAAATATCTTTTACCGATGAAGAGGATGCAGACATTATCATTACTCTTACGAATTCAAAAAGTGGAGAAGGCCTCTCTGGAATTACAAACTCAATGGTAAATGATCAACACCGAACAATTTTGAAGTCTTTTATTACTATTTATGAATCCGATAAATTATCCAATGAACACATGGAAATAATAATTCGACATGAGTTTGGTCATGTGGCAGGACTTGCACACTCTACAGCCCCTGAAGATTTAATGTATCCTGTTATCCAAACACCGGCCCCCTACATTTCTGAATGTGATGTTGATGCTTTGATGCATCTATACTCTGGAGGAAAAACCAGTCAGGTAATTTGTGAAAGCTAGAAAATTGCATTAAAATTTTCAAAATAAAATCATCTTTAAGTAAATCTAGATTTTTAATAATTTGAAATGGGTCTAAAAGACAAGGTTCAAGGAACCAGTGATTCAATTAAAGATCAACTAGAGTATATCAAAAAAGATTCAAAGTTTCTGAAAAAATTCATTCAATCCAAAAAAATTGTTCAAATTAAGACGGATGCAACTGCCATCCTTGTTAGGAAAAAGGGCAATGAAGAAGAATTTTTCAAGGAATTTGACAAGATAACCAAAGAAGGCTACAAAATGATGCTAAGTGAGGAGGTTACTGATCCTGTGCCTGGAATCCGGGTGAATATCGGCTTTATCTACTTCTTTCAGCACAAAAAATACATAGATTGAATCAAAGACTTTCTCAATTTACAAAAACTGCCGGTCCTGGAATACTCTTTGCAAGCACGGCAATTGGTGTTTCTCATCTTGTCCAATCAACAAGAGCAGGAGCAGACTTTGGGTTATTGTTAATAGGTTTTGTAATCGTCGTAAGTTTACTCAAGTATCCTTTTTTTGAGTATGGTTCTCGTTATGCCAATGTAACTCAAACAAGTATTATTGATGGCTACAAAAAACTTGGAAGGCATGTACTATGGATGTATTTTTTCATTACAGTTGCATCAATGTTCTTCATAACCGGAGCTGTCGGTTTTGTAACTGCAGGATTTTTTGAGAATCTTTTTGGACTAGAATTTTTGGGACAATGGACGATAATTTTGTTGTTTGGAATTTGTGCATTGATTCTTGTGATTGGAAAATATCATATCTTAGATAGTTTGATTAAATTAACTGCAGTTGTTCTTTTGATATCTACTGTTTGTGCATTTTTATTGGTCCTGTGGAATGGTCCAGTTGAACCGGCGGAAAATTTCATCCCAAAAGAATTGTGGACTAGCTCGGGAATTTTATTTTTACTTGCATTGATGGGATGGATGCCAACTGCGCTTGATTTGTCAAGCTGGAATAGCTTATGGACACTTGAAAGAATGAAGCAAACCGATTATCGTCCAAAACTAAAAGAAACATTGTTCGAATTCCGACTAGCTTACACCATAACTGCCATTTTGGCAGTAATGTTTGTGATTCTTGGCGCTTTCATATTTTACGGGTCAGGAGAAGAATTACCAAACAACAATGCCGATTTTGCACACAAAGTTGTGACTTTGTATACTCAAACCATAGGACAATGGAGCAATCTGATAATTACAGCTGCTGCATTTGCCGTAATGTTTGGCACAATTCTTGCTGTGTTTGATGGTTATTCTAGGTCGCTTCAGCGTACAGTTGAATTGATTTTCACTAAAAAACAAGAGGTAATCCGCACAAAATTTAGGTCATTTTACATCTTTTTTCTTTTTGTTATTTTAGTTGGTTCATTGATTGTCGTTTTACANNAGGGCAATAGTTGATTTTGCAACAGTACTGTCATTTATGATTGCCCCTGTTATTGCAGTAATTAATCTCAGACTGGTTACTGGAAAGTATCTTGACAAAAATTCACAACCCTCAATTTGGCTAAAGTTCTTGTCTCTTGTAGGCATAGGATTCTTGAGTGTGTTTGCAATTTACTTTTTAATCACAAGATTTTGACTCTTTTGATCTAATATTTATCGCAAAATAAACGGTGGATTTGAGATTTGAAAAGTTAAACTTTTTTGTCGTTTTTTTCATAATTGTCGCTCTCACCAGTTTTTCCATCTCTGCCCTATCTGAGGATGCCTTTTCAGTCAGAGAAATGGACAGAGACCAAGACGGAATCTTAGATGAATTTGATGTTTGTCCTCAGCTGGGTGAAACTTATAATAAATTCCAAGACGAAGATGGCTGTCCAGATTCTGTAACTGAAGAAAAAAAACACTATGAATTTCCAGATACTGATGGTGATGGAATAGAGGACAGAAGAGACAAGTGCATTTATCATCCTGAAAATTTTAATGACTATTTAGACCGAGATGGCTGCCCAGAAATCATTCCTGCCAATGTAGGCCAAGTACAAGACTCTGATTTTGATACTATTCCTGATTCAATAGATGTATGTCCTGATCAAAAAGAAACCTTCAATGAATTCCAAGACGGAGATGGTTGTCCTGATACATTTGAAACCACCTCACGTACCTTCTCAGACTTTGACATAGAAAGCCAATGCTTTGGTGGCAAGATTCCCGTAATTCGAATAAACACAAACAATCCAATCTGTGTCACCCTAGAAACTGCAGAGGCTTGGGAAAAATTGGGTATTGGAGAACGAATCTCATTTGAAATTCCCGAAGAGGAGATGATTCCAGAAGAAAAACCCGAAGTAATCCCTGAAATCAAACCTAAATTTGATTTACCAGATTATCCTGACCAACCCGAAGTTCACCCTAACTTGCTTGAGGCAAACAACTTTTGGTTCCCACCTAGAGTCCACAAAGTTACCGAAGGAGTTTATTCAGCTGTAGGATTTGATGGTGCAAATAGCATAATGATAGAAGGAGACGACGGAATAATCATAGTCGACACTTTAAGCACCTATGAGGATGCAAAAGAAGTAATCGCTGAATTTAGAAAAATTACAGACAAACCTGTCAAAGCAATAATTTACTCACATGGCCACCTTGATCACGTACACGGTACAGGTGCATTTCTAGAAGAAGGTGGAGACATTGACATTTATGCACACGAGTCACATGTGGATTTTTACATTAATGAAAACAGTGTACTAGGACCAATCGCATCACAAAGAACAGCATTTGCAGCTGGTTCATTTCTACCTGATGAAGGACCAGACAGAAGAAACTTGGGTGTATTCCCACCAATGAATCCTGGCACCATTGCATATGCCCTTCCAACCCATACATTCTCTGATGAGTTAGAAGTTGAAATCTCTGGTGTTAAAATCAAGATGGTCTTTGTAGCAGGAGAATCCTCTGATCAGATCTATGTATGGTTGCCTGAAAAAGAAGTATTGCTAATTGGGGACAACATCTATGCAATAATTCCAAACATTTACACTCTTAGGGGGTCAGTCTACCGAGACCCAATGAATTATGTTAACGCCCTTGATAAGATGATTGAGCTAAATGCTGAATACCTTGTTCCAAGTCATGTAAAGCCAATTATTGGCAAGGAAAATGTTCGAGACGTCCTAGTTTCAACTCGAGATGCAACCCAGTATATCTATGACCAAACAATCCGTGGTATGAATCAGGGATATACAGCTGATGAATTGGCCCATATGATAGAACTTCCTGAACACTTGGAGGACCACTCTTATCTTACTAAAACCAGAAATCAAGTCTCATCTCATGTTAAACAAATCTACTATGGCAACTTAGGATGGTTTGAAGGTGACCCTGCATTTATCACTCCAATTAGTATGGAAGAAAAATCCCAAAAAATTGTAAAGGGATTTGGCGGTGTAAAATCTACCATATCTGAAATAAGAAATGCAATAGAACTTGGTGAATATGAATGGGCAGCAGAACTATCCACATATGCAATAAAAAGCGACCCTGAAAACGAAGAAGCAAAACTTCTAAAGGCTCATGCATTGCGAGTTTTAGGACAGCGTTCTGATTCCTTTGACATTAGACATTGGTCAATTACTGAGGCCAGAGTTTTAGAAGATAAGGTAACCATTGAACCCGGTGCCTTTACACAGACAAGTCCTGAACAGATGGCAGAACTTCCTATTGAAAAAATACTAGAGGCATTGCCAACCAAATTAGATCCTGTCAAAGCTGAAGGTGTCGATAAGGTTTTGGGTGTAATGTATCCTGATTTAGAAAAGGACTTTACTCTCCATGTGAGAAATAATATTCTTGCAGTAAATGAAGGGTATCCTGAGGATCCAGATTTGTCTCTTTCACTTGAATCCGACACTCACAAACAAATTGTTGGTGGACATATGACCCTCTTGGAGGCAATTCAAAAACAAAATGTAAAATTCGTTGGAAATGCCAATGAGTTAATTGAATTTATAGAACTGTTTGATGATTTAACAGTTCAAAATCAGGGAATTGGATAAATTATTTCTCCTTCTAGTTTCATCGGCGATAATAATCTTAATTGGTTCAGTTGTAATTTTTCTAATAGAATCCCCAAATCCTGATTCTCAAATAACATCGTTTCTTGATGCAATTTGGTGGACAGTAGCAACTGTTACAACTGTGGGCTATGGGGATGTTGTCCCTGTAACTGAGGTTGGAAAAATGGTTGCAATATTTTTTATGATATTTGGAATTGGTATTTTGGGTATCTTCTTGTCTGTTTTAGGAACGCGGTTTTACAAACGACGTTTTGAAAAAGACGAAAAAGAATTTTCAGATATTCAAAAAGAATTCCTTGAAAGAATGAAATCCCTTGAAAAAAACCAAGAAAAACTTCAAGATGATCTCAAAGCATTAATNNAAAGGAATAAAACTCTGCATTCTATGGGCTACTTATCCGGTGCACTTTTCTCCCTTTACAGCATAAACAACTACTTGTTGAATATCAGATTTGGAGGAATTCAGAGCAGATGTTCCTGGGAACTCGGCAAACGTCGTGATCAAGCCATCTTCTTCATCCCATAGTTTGGTTATTGTGAATATTTTGTATCCTCCATGTTTGTCTGTGACCCCCTGAGCGATAATGTGGTTTTGAGGACAGGGTCCATCACTTCGAATCAAAATAGGAGCATTAGGTATAGGATCTCCCAAAGCATCCGTTAATTTTCCTTCAAAAACAATGGGTGCGCCCTCGTTGAAACCAGAATTACGAAAATCTACCATTGAGAGAACGGTCTTATTTTTTTTCACGGTTTTAGATATGATCTCGTTAATCTTGTCTTGATTTTGGTTGATGGTACCTTTCTTTTTCATAAAATCAATAGCATTGGAAAATTCTTGCTCTGAAATAAGAGAGGATTCATACCATCTGAACAAAGTATCTAACCACTGCAAAATATTTTGAGGAGTTTTTGTGGGTTGCTCTGTTTCGTAGTGATCATTTAACAAAACAACTTTGCAGTTAGGGCATGATGTTACAAACTTGTTATCCATCATAACCAAGTAATACAATCTGGGTCCGTTCAAATCTAGAGGTTGATTCGTCCATTTTTGTTTAACATCAAAACATACTGAAAGGGTCTTGGTCTGATTGTTTCGAACTTTGTGGTTGAGTAATTCACAATCAAAAAGACTTTGAGGAAGGACAATGTCTTGGAATCTTAGCTTAAAGTCTTCAATGTATTGTGGATAGTAATTATCATCCACTAGATTATCTTGATTGGTTCTTCTAAATTCGGTGTATCGCTCTTTTGGGTCAACTACATCTATTTGAAACATGTTTTTGTATACAACAAATGTCTTCGAGCCATTGTTTGTAAAATTAAATTTTACCTGTAAAATATCTGAATAGTCTCCAGGTTCATCAATCCATTTTGGGATGAAGAATTTTTTCACTTCTAGTATTTCAAAATCCAATAGGGACAAATCATGATAAACTGTTCTCGAACTTCCAACGGCACTAGGTTCACATGCATCTCCAACACCGTCACCATCTGAATCCTTTTGATTTGGATTTTTCTCTTTAGGGCAATTATCAACTGCCTCAGGTACTCCATCCTGATCTTGGTCTGCTGTCTCTGCACTGACATAGAGATTTTGAGCATAAGCAGACCCCACGAAATCGGAATTAAGGAAAATAAAGAAACTAGAGATTAGAAAAATTATTGATAGAAAAATTATTTTTTTGATTTTCATTAGTTATTTTAGTTGTTTTTTCGATAAATACTAATCAGGTTAAAGCCCTTTTCGATGTTTATGCAAAGCGTAAATTATTATCATAAATGTGAGCATCCTTTTTTAGATTAAAATGCTCTATTCATAACTAAATTTGCAGTTTACTTATAGGGCTTATCCAATACTTTTATCTTCCATTCAATAATCCTACCTTTGTGAAAAAAGATTTTCTTTTACTTTCAGGATTAATGATAATCGTCGGTCTTACTCCTACAGTATTTGCAGAGACTGAAATTCCAGATTGGGTAAAACAGGTTGCAGAGTTTTGGATTACTGACCAAATTAATGATGAAGGATTTGTGCAAGTAATTGAATATCTTGTAGGACAGGGAATTATTGCCATTCCATATGCAGAAGCTCCTGAAGAAGAGTCTGCAACATCAATTCCCAGCTGGATTAAAACAAATTCTGAATTTTGGATTAATGGAGAAATATCTGATGATGAATTTGCAGTTGGTCTTGAATGGTTAATCAACAACGGAGTAATCAAAGTAAGTGTTGAACANNCATTCTCTCCTTCAGGGATTTCAGGAGAAGTAACAATAGGATTAATTTTACCATTAACAGGTGACCTTGCACACAAGGGTCACGAAAACTGGGAAGGCTCCAAATTCGGTCTGGAAGAGTTTAACAAGTATCTCAAAGAAATTGGAGAGGACTGGCAACTCAAAATAATATCTGAAGACTCTGCAACAAGTCCTGTCGTAGCATTAGAAAAGCTTACGTCTCTTAAGGCAAAAGGAATTGATATTGTAGTTGGTCCTGAAACAAGCTCCAACATTCGAAATATCAAAGGATATGCTNNTTGCAATTCCAGATGATAGTGTATATCGTCTAGTTCCAAATGACACATTTCAGGGAACAGCGCTTGCTAAGAAAATTCAGCATGACGGCATTGAGGTCTTCATTCCAATATGGAGAGGAGATGCTTGGGGTGACGGATTAAGAGAATCTACTGTTAAATCATTTAATGACCGTGGCTTGGCCACAACAGAAGGAGTAAGGTACAACCCTGAATCTCCAGAATTTTCTGCATCAGTGTCTTTGCTTGCCTCAGAAGTAGGAAAACAGGTCAATGAGTATGGCAAAGACAAGGTTGCAGTTGGGGTTTTTGGATTCGGTGAGACTGTAAATATCATGCAGTCGGCCTCACAACACGATATACTAGATGAAATAAGATGGTATGGTGGAGACTCTAATGTTAAGGAAATTGCCTTTATTGAAGATCCTATCGCATCAGAGTTTGCAAACAAGGTAACATTTTCTGCTGCCCAGTTTTCAATTGGTGAAAACGATATTACAAAAAAGATTGATGCTCATGTGCTCGAAGCTCTTGGAAGAGAAGGCTATGCATACATCAACACATCTTATGATGTAGTATGGATTCTTGGTCTTTCAATTTTAGAGGCAAAGGGGAACAACGTAGACGATGTCAAAGAGGTTCTACCAAAAATTACTGACAGCTATTCTGGCGCATTAGACTCTGTTAGACTAAATGAAGCAGGTGACCTCAGCGGTGCAAACTATGGAGTCTGGAGCATAGTTGACAACACCTGGGTGTTATCTGACATTTACATTTTTGAAACAGATTCTATAGCATCACCGGATTCTGGTATAGAATAAGACCCAATTGATTACGTAGATAGGACAACCAAAAATTTTGAGGACTTTTTGACTTTAGGTAATACCCAAGTATAGTTTACTTAATTCAGGATGTCCCAAAAGTTCGTCTGGTGTTCCTTTAAAGACATTTTTGCCGTTTGCCAAAAGATAAACATAGTCACCTATCTTCAGTGCTCTCTTGACGTTTTGTTCTACTAGAATAATCGTAATTCCAAAGTCACTTTGAATCTGTTTTATTTTTGATAGTACTTCATCTGCAAGTTTCGGTGATAAACTAGCTGTTGGTTCATCAAATAGCATAATCCTGGGTTGTCGAATTAATNNATGCCATGCCCATTGCAAGCATCTGTCTTTCCCCTCCTGACAATGATTCTGATTTTGTCTTTTCGTATTTTTTCAAAACCGGAAAAGTCTCATAAATTTCAGGCAATCTGTGCGTAAATTCAGCAGAATTCAGCGTGTAACTTGCCATCAAAAGGTTCTCCCTTACAGTTAGGTTAGAAAATACATTGTCTACCTGAGGCAAATATGCAACTTTTTTTCTTGCAATCTCGTGTGGGGCTCGTCCGGAAATTTTATCTCCTGAAAGATTAATCTGACCTGAATAAATCGAACACAGCCCGAAGATGCTTTTGAGCAATGTGCTTTTTCCACTTCCATTGGGACCGACTATAATTGTAATTTCTTTTTCCTTTGCCTCAAAGTTTACTCTAAATAACACATGACTGTTTGCGTATCCAGAATTAAGATCACTTACTCCAATTACTGAGTTTACTGTTTTTTGTGACATTATTCTCCAAGATATGATTCGATTACTTTGGGGTGTTTTATTACCTCATCAGAAGTTCCTTCTACGATTATTTTTCCTCTATCCATTGCAAATACTTTGTCTGAATATTGCAGTGCGATGTCTAGTCTGTGTTCTACAATTAAAAATGTAATTTTTTTCTCTTTGCAAATCTGAGAAATCTTTTTGAAAATTTCATGAGCTAAAGTTGGGTTTACTCCTGCAATTGGTTCATCCATTAGAATCATTTTGGCTTCAGACATCATTGCACGACCCAGCTCCAACAGCTTTTGTTGCCCTCCTGAAAGGTTTTGACTCTGTATTTCTTTTTTTTCTGTTAAGTTTACCATCTTCATTATTTCAGAGGCTTGTTTGGAGACTTTGTTCTCGGCATCTTTCCATTTGGGTTTTAGAGGAGCTAAAAGAAAAGACTCGCCAGAGTTTTTGTTGCTTGAGACCATAAAGTTCTCACCAGTTGTCAAATTAACAAATGGTTGTGGGATTTGCCAAGTTCGCACCAATCCTGCCTTGTAGGTCTGGTAAAGATTCTTGTTTGTGATGTCTTTCCCATCAAAGATGATTTTGCCTGAATTTGGTTTGAATAATCCTGAAATTGCATTGATTAGGGTAGTTTTTCCGCTCCCATTAGGCCCAATTAGCTGGTAAAGGTTGCCTTGGTCTAACTCCATATTGATTCCATCAAGGACTGTTAGGCCTCCAAAGTGTTTTTTGAGATCAGAAATAGATAGGATACTCATTAAAAACAACCACGAAATAAACAAAGTTAAGGGTTTTCTATGAGGGAGCGAGCTTGATTTTTGATCCAATTTATTCAGATGCCATAATTTTTGCCAGTCTTTTGGGTCTTCTCAGCATTGGTCTTACCCTGACATATCTTACAACTCGAGTGCCAAATTTTGCACATGCATCATTTGCAACCATTGGAGTTTACATTGCCTTGATTGCAACCAGGGTATGGGAGAGCTCACCCTACATTGCAATTCCAATCGCATTTGTAATTTCAGGTCTTGTTGCACTATCATTGTATCATTTTATTCTAAAGCCTCTGATTCGCAAGGGTTCCTCTCAAGCAATCCAAATGATTGCAACACTTGCTTTTGATCTAGTTGTAATAGCCCTTCTTAACATTTCAGCTGATTTTATCGTAAAGACATTTCAAGTTACATCACGAGATTTTACCTTGCGAAGCTTTGATGCCGAAATGTTTGGCCTACCGATGATTGTCTTTATAGCTCCCGCTGCTATTGCAATTTTAGCAATTACATTGCATGTAATTTTACGTAAAACAAAGTTTGGAATTGCAATGAGGGCAGCTACTCAGAATTCTGATTTGGCAGAAACTGTTGGTGTTAATGTAAAGCTAGTCTATGGAGTGTCATGGATTTTGGGAGGAGGCTTTGCAGGAATTGCAGGGGCCTTGATGTCTTTGTGGTTTCAGGGAGATCCAAACTTGGGTCCATTACTTATTCCAAGTGTCTTTGCAGCAAGCATTGTTGGTGGATTTTTTAGCATTTATGGTGCAATTGCTGGAGGAGTTTTAGTTGGATTAACCGAAGTTTTAGGGACACGGTTTTTAGCTGGTGAGTTTGGCGCGTGGCTTATTGCATACAGGCCGCTTATCCCACTGGTGTTTATTGTAGTTACATTGTTGCTTGCCCCAAGGGGCCTTGCTGGAATTAATTGGTCAAGGTTGAGGAGAAATGGCGCTAGGTCCTGAGACTATCTTCATTGTAGATTTGCTTGCAATATTTGCAGTCTATGTTATTGTAAATTTGAGCCTAAATCTAGAATTTGGCTATACTGGCATCCCTAATTTTGGTAAAGTTCTGGCAGTGGGAGCTGGAGCCTTTGTCGCAGCATCAGTCCCGGGAAGAATCTTTGCAGGGATGGCAGGAATTGAAGGTGATTACATTTCAGACAACTTGCTTATTGTTTCACAAATTAATGTCTGGTTAGTTGATAATGTTGGAATTGGCTTTGCAGTATTCTTTTTGACATTAGGGATTGCAGCTGCAGTTGGGGGAGGACTGGGATTACTTACTTCATATCCTGCCATACGACTTCGAGGAGATTATCTTGCCATTACCCTTTTAGCTTTTGGTGAGAGCATCAGAATTGTTGGAAATAATTTTACACCTTTAGTTGGAGGGACGCTTGGAGTTCAGATTCCTGATCCGTTATCATTTTTGCCAGATGAAATCCGTTTTCCTGTAGCTACATTGGGACTGGTATTAATTGCAATTACCATTTTTGTTTACAGCGAACGAATGATTCGCTCCCCGCTTGGTCGACTATTGCGAGCAGTTCGAGACAACGAGGTAGCTGCAGAATCGTTGGGAAAAAATGCAAGGCACATTAGAATCAAAGTGATTATAGTATCAGCTGCACTAGCTGCAATTGGTGGCGCTCTTTACGCATTTTATGTTGGTGGTACCATTGCGTTTGCATATGATAGGGCAAGCTGGACTTTTTGGCCATTTTTGATGATACTGATTGGAGGATTAGCAAACAACAAAGGCATTATTGTTGGAACCTTCATCTTTGTGCTGATTAGAAAACTGATAATATTTTTCAAAGATTCTCTTGAAGGCCTTGTTCCATTTGATGTGGTGTGGCTTGACTTTTTACTACTTGGCATAATTTTGCTTGCAGTACTTTTGTATCGTCCACAGGGAATTTTCCCAGAAAAACCTACTCCGACATAGGCCACAAGAAGACTTGTAAAATTAGGTCAATTCTGTCTGTTTTAGGTTCGAATTTGTGGGGGATTTCTCTGTCAAAATGGAGATAAAATAGACAGATTTAGGCGTGAAAACGCTTATCTAAATTGAATTCCTGAAATTCTGTTATGGGTTTGTTTGATAGATTGAGTCGTACGTTTGACAAATATGGGTATGATCTAGATGGTTTTGACAAAATTGGTTATGACAAAAAAGGATACGACAAAAATGGATACGATAAGGATGGATACGACAAAAATGGGTATGATAAACATGGATATAACAAAAAAGGGTTTAACAAAAAAGGTTATGACAAAAAAGGTTATGATAAACACGGATACAAAGACGGGTATGACGAGGATGGACTCGATTTCAAAGGTTACGATAAAGATGGATATAACAAAAATGGTTATGACAAAAATGGTTATGACAAAAATGGTTATGACAATCGGGGTTTTTCTATAGATGGAATTCACATCGATACAAAAACTGCTTTTGATAAAGATGGGTTTAACAAAAAAGGATACAACAAAGATGGGTTTAACAAAAAAGGATACGACAAAAAAGGATACGACAAAAATGGGTTTAACAAATATGGGTTTAACAAAGATGGATATGGCCTAGACGGGTATGATAAACAAGGATACGACAAAGACGGATATGACAAAGACGGATATGATGAAAATGGGTATGATAGTAACGGGTATAACG
>JABAHR010009864.1_pt2 | contig 15259 bp, 11 predicted proteins | sample 7062101 | NCBI WGS metagenome assembly JABAHR01 (sample SAMN14534553, study PRJNA622989) | marine sediment metagenome | biome: marine biome [ENVO:00000428]; feature: marine pelagic biome [ENVO:01000023]; material: deep marine sediment [ENVO:00002113] | place: India: Gulf of Kutch | collected... | reverse complement strand
GTCGGGTCCAGGGGATCGACCCAGCCGCCGATCACGCCGGCGATGATCATATTGACGCGGATATCCGACGGGAGCGCCGTCTTGCCCTTGTAGCGCGGGTCGATGAACATGTCGTATGACGGGTCCTCGATCTCGATCGTTTCGGGGTTGTAGGCAACGGTCGAATACCCCCACTCCCAGGGAACGATCCAGTACTCGCCGTCTATCTTCACGTCAGGCAAATCCAACAATACGGGCGGGATTTCACTCCAGCGTGGAATACGGCTCGTGTCCAGCGGCCTGATCAAACCCGCGTCCTTCGCTTCCACCATCTGCCCCGTACAGAAGTGCACCAGGTCGACTTCGTATCCGGTCCGCAACCGCTTCAGGGCGGTGTCCGCGTTGTCGAAAAAGGTAAATTTTGGTGGCCGGCCGTATTCGGCGATGTACTCGGGGTAATACTCGGGGAACTGGTAGCCGTTCCATTCGAGCAGATGCAGGGTGGTCGTCTCTTCGATTGACGGCTGGCAGGACGCGAGACATGCTGTAACCGCTACGATCACCAGGAGTTTCCCGATCGTGAATCTGCGGTACTGCGTCGGCTCGTGATTGTGCCTCATTGCTACGACTCAGGCGCCAAAGTCGAGGTCTCGCAAACTTGTCGAAACATCGTGAGGAGCTACAGCAATGTAGCGCGCCATGTTGTGGATACAAGCGTCTCCGCCCATACCGTACTCGGCGTCGTAGCCCCATTCCTCGGGATCGTCTCCCTGGGAATAGAGGCCGCCCTTGTTACCGGCGAGAAACACGATGCGGGTTTGCGGCTGGTCTGTATCGATTCGGTTGTAGGGATGCCAGTTACCCTTTAACTCCGTCTTGCGTCGCGCCTGGAACTTGTCGAGGTAGGCCGCGTTCGCCTCGGCGCCCCCGGCCCGGACGATCATATTCGGGTCATCCTTCAGGACATCGAACGCCTCGTAACCACGCTTGGACTGCCTGGCCAATTCGAGATCCAGGACCACGCCATAGCGAATGGGCAGGTCGGGAATTCCCCGTCTGAACTGCTCGAAGGAATACACGGGAATCTCGCTGCCATCATGCAGCTTGCCCTCCAGGGCATCGTACGCCTCCTGGTGCGAAATCTTCGCCGCATACTGGCCCGTGAAGCCTTCGGGATGGGAACGATCAACGCTGGCGCGATAGACCCGTTCGAATCGTTCGGGCAATGCGAATATCCCGCCACCATGAATCACGAGCACGACTTTATTCCCCTGCGGCGTCGTGATGACGCTCTCCTCGGTATAAGACGTAAACCAGGTGTTCCAGATGATATTGTCGTAATCGGTATGGGCCCTGGCGTGCAGCAGCTGCGGCATCGAGGCCACGAATCCGTCATCCCCCGCATACTCCAGTGCGCGCTGCAGTGCATGCGGCACATGGGGATCGAAGATGATCTCTGCTTCCATCCGAATATCGGCCATGGCGGTATCTTCCTCTTGGTAGCGCTATACAATATACACCACGCCTTCGCCTGCAATGAACGAACGGGCAGACCAGCGCGCTGAACAACATTACAGAAGCAAGAGACTGACTCAATGTGTTGCAGTCTGTCAACGATTGTGGCAGTTTTCGAGCGGCAGGGAAGCGTCGTACATTATAAAACTATGGAGACACCGGTCGTGACGGCCACGAGTTCCCTGAAGCCCCCGCGAATCCAGGCACTAGCCCGTGCCAGCGCAATCATCGACGTGGTCGCAATTGGCGACGAGGCCGGTGTCGGACTGAGCGAGATCAGCAAAGCGACGGGACTGAACAAGACCACGGCATTCAACCTGCTGGCGTCACTCGCAACGTTGCGACTCGTCGAGCAGGATGCTCACTCGAGGAAATACCGGCTCGGGCTGCGGTTTCTGGAACTCGGTCGGCTGATCCAGCAGCGGCTGCACGTTTCGCAGCTGGCTAGACCCGCGCTCACCAACCTTTGCAAATCCACGAATGAGACCGTAAACCTGGGATTGCCCGATTTGCTCGATCTGTCAGTGATCGACAGCTACGTGGGCTCCAGGGTGTTGCACGCGTTCAGCGCTCCAGGCTGGCGCTATCCGTATCACTGCACGGCTCTGGGCAAGGCCCTCATGGCAGGCTCGAACGAGCCGATGCGGCAAACGATCTATGACTGCTGCGGCCTGCCTGAGCATACCGTGAATACGATCACCGATGCGGGTGAACTCGAAGCCGAGCTGGCTCAATGCCGTGAGCAAGGATATGTCCTCGACAGGGAGGAGTACGAAATAGGCGTCAACGGAATTGCCACGTGGATCGTCGACGGCCTCGGGGAAGTCGCTGCCGCAATCAGTGTCGTCGGCCATTCCGGCCGTCTGACGGAAGAAGCAATGCAGCACATTGCTCCCGAACTTATTGCGGCAGCGAATGCAATAGCGACTGCCCTCGGCGGCGCCAAATCACCCGGCCAGGCGGTTGCCGCGGGTCGACGGTGACGACCGGAGCGCAATCGGACATTGTCGCGGGCAGCGGCTCGGCAGGCATCTTGCCGGCAAGCATACGGCGTTACTTTCTCCGGCACGAATGGCTGCGAGGCTACACACTGCTGTCGCCGACCCTGATCGTCATGATCTGTGCGCTCGCACTGCCGATCTTCACGCTCGTCGTCTACAGCTTTTGGACGCAGGACTACATCCATATCGACAAGGCGTTCACGCTCAAGAACTACGAAACGTTCTTTAAGAAAGACATGTACGGCAGCCTGCTGCTGCGGTCGATCCGCATGTCGGCAACGGTTACGCTGATTACGATATTGCTCGCCTACCCGATCGCCTACTTCCTGGCCTTCAAAGTCAGGAAGAACATCATGACCTGGCTGATCCTGATCAACCTGCCGTTTTGGACCAGCTACCTGCTGCGGGTACTGGCGTGGAAGATCATGCTCGGCAACAATGGCGTGATCAATTCGACGCTTCTGGACCTCGGTTTCATCCAGGCGCCCCTCGAATTTTTGCTCTACAGTCGTTTCGCCGTGGTCCTGACACTGGTCCATGCCTGGGCGGCGTTCGCAATTCTGCCGATCTACCTGTCGCTGTCGAAGATCGACCGGTCTCTTCTGGAAGCCGCTGCTGACCTCGGTGAAAGCCCTGCGAGGACATTTTTCCGAGTGACGCTGCCACTGTCGATGCCCGGGGTGATCGCCGCAGCCGTCATCGAATTCATACCGACAGTCGGCGACTACCTTACGCCGGTCATGGTGGGCGGACCCAAGGGTATGATGTTCGGTCAGATCATCGCGGCGCAGTTCGGCGAAGCCAACAACTGGCCGCTGGGCTCGGCGCTGACGATCATCATGATGATGACGATCACGGCGATTGTCTTCACCTTTATCTGGCTGTCGCAGCGGGGTACCGTCAAACGCCGCGAGATGGAGGCGTCATCCGCTTCCGGGGGGCAAGACGCAGGCATCGGACGCCAGTACGGACCATTGTTCATTTACGTCGTGTTATATCTGTTGTTTCTGTATATCCCGTCGCTGATGCTGCCGATATTCTCGTTCAACGACAGCATCCAGATGGCGTTGCCGCTGAAAGGGTTTACGACGCAGTGGTACCTCGAGATTCCATCGCGGCCAGGCCTTCTCGAGGCCCTGGGAAACAGCTTCAAGCTCGCCATTCCGGTGGCTGTCATATCGACGACGCTGGCCACAATCGCCGGTAAGGCCCTGACCCGGTACCGGATGCCCGGGCAGGGTGCGGTTATGGGGTTCATTATGCTGCCAATGGTGATGCCCGGCATCATTCTCGCGTTCGGGCTTCTCGTGCTGGCGCTGGCCGTAAACGTGCAGCCGTCGCTGTGGACGATCGGCGTCGCGCACGTCGTTGTCAACGTACCTTTCTCTACCCTGATCATCCGGGCGCGCTTAGAGGGTTTTGCCAAGAGCCTCGAGGAGTCTGCCCAGGATCTCGGCGAGAACGCGTGGTCGACTTTCTGGCGCGTTACGTTTCCCCTCATCCTCCCGGGTGTCGGCGCGTGCCTGCTGTTGTCGTTCACGGCCTCGTTCGACGAGTTCCTTTTTGCCCTGTTCCTCGGCGGCAATGACATCACGCTGCCGGTCTATATGTGGACCCAGGTGCGCTTCCCGCAGACGTTGCCGACTATCCTCGCACTCGGCACCTGCATCTTCCTCGGCTCCGTCGTGCTGATCGGGACGGCCGAATGGCTGCGGCGTATGGGCACGCAGCCGGTCAAGGACAGCTGAGCGGCGGCTCATGACTGCCGGGACAGGAAAGACGAGTCGACGCGGGAAACGGCGCCACGGCGGGCGGTCCGCAAATATCCGCCGCGGAAGCGCTGCGATCAGGCAGGTACCGTGGACGCTGCCACAGAATCCTGATGTGCCTACGGAGCCCCTCGACGAGGAGGGAGAGCACGCCGTCCACGATGCTGCTATGCGAGTCCTCGAAGACATCGGCATCGATTTCCTGCACGACGAGGCGAAGCAGATCCTCGCCGACGCGGGGTGTACCGTCAGAGTGGGCTCGGGCACGGTACGCATGGACCGCGACTTCGTCATGGAGCAGGTGCGCAAGGCGCCGGAGAGATTCGACATCACGCCGAGGAATCCGGAGCGCATGGTCCGGATCGGCGACGACTACATGCTGTTCGGCAACGTCGGCAGCCCACCGAACTGCTCGGACCTGGACCGCGGCCGGCGGCCGGGCGACCGGGAAAGCTACCGGGATCTGATTAAGCTGACGCAGTATTTCAACTGCATTCACATGATTATCGGCTACCCGGTCGAACCGGTCGACATCCACCCATCCATCCGCCACCTCGATTGCATCCATGATGCGCTGGTCCTTAGCGACAAGGCTCTACACGCCTACAGCCTGGGCAAGGAACGCATTGAGGACGCGATGGAGATGGTGCGGATCGCCGCCGGACTGACGCCCGGGGAGTTCGACGCGAGCCCGTGCATGTTCACCAATATCAACTCGTCTTCGCCTCTGAAGATCGACTTCAACATGCTCGACGGGCCAATGAGAATGGCGCGCCGTGGTCAGCCTGTCATCGTGACGCCGTTTACACTTGCCGGGGCGATGGCGCCGGTCACGATAGCCGGCGCGGTGGCCCAGCAGACCGCAGAGGCGCTGGCGGTCATTGCACTGTTGCAGACGATCAATCCAGGGACGCCGGTGGTCTACGGCTCATTTACGTCCAATGTCGATATGGGTAGCGGCGCTCCTGCTTTCGGCACGCCCGAGTATCTCAGGGCGACACAGATGTCGGGCCAGATGGCACGCTTCTATGGTCTGCCGTTGCGGGCATCCAATGCCTGTGCCGCCAATTGCCCGGACGCGCAGGCGGCATGGGAGAGTGCCTTCTCGCTCTGGGCCTGCGTGTCTGCCCGGGTCAATCTCGTCTATCACGCCGCGGGCTGGCTCGAGGGCGGTCTCTGTGCCAGCTACGAGAAGCTAGTGATGGACTGTGAAACACTGCAACAGGTCATCCACTATCTTCGGCCGGTAGCTGTTGGCACCGACGATCTCGCAGTCGACGCAATCAGGGAGGTTGGCCCCGATGGCAACTTCTTCGGCGCGAGCCACACGCTCGAACGCTATGAGACCGCGTTTTACCGTCCCTTTCTGAGCGAACTGAACAACTTCGAGGCCTGGGAGGAGCGCGGCAGCATCCAGACGCCGGAGCGCGCCAACAGCATCTGGAAGCAGATCCTTGACGAGTTCGAGCCGCCGCCGATGGACGATGCCATTCGCGAGGAACTCGAGGCATTCGTAGCGCTGCGCAAAGAGGAAGGTGGCGCGCCGACCGATTACTGACCAGAGTCTGGATCCGGCGATGCAGTAATTGGCTCAAAGCGATTCAGTGTCGCCGAAGCAGGGCAGTAAGCTCACCGACGTCCGATACTCGATCAAAGTGCCACAACATTTCCAGTAGCCGATCGACACGTTCCTGCTCCAGGACATATCCGGTCAGCCAGCGGAATTTCTGCTCCAGCCGCTGCTCATCACCGCGCGCCTCGATCCTGCATGCCTCCGTCACGACGCCAGAGTCAAGATAGGTGCCGTCCTCAAGGCGGATCGATACTCTGCCCGGACTGTAACCTTCATCACCGCCCTCGAAGCTCGGTTGGTAGAGTTCGTTGAATTCTTCCGACTCCACGAGCTCCATCTTGTCGACCAATGCATTGATGTCGGCGTCGCCGAAGCGTGGCTCCAGGATTTGATCCGGTCCTACCTGTCCGTCAATGATATAGGCAGCCAGTGGCCACTTGACGCTGAACTGTGCTTCCTCGGTCGTAGTTGGATGCGCGGTGTGGAGCACCGCTGCCCAATGGTGCCCCTCGATCGTAATCGCCGCGATGTCCTCGACGTCCCAATCGTTTTCGCGCTGCAATTTCTGAACTGCTGCAATGGCGGTGTGACCCCAGCCACAGGAACAATGCTGTTTGAAATCGACGCCATCGACCATGATGTATTCGTTTCCGAGTGTCGCTATCCAGTCGCTGTATTTATCCGATCCCATCAGACCAGGGATGCCTGTAAAGCCTCGTTCGGCTAACTCGGCAGCCATAATTCCGGTGACGACGGCCCAGCCGTGACCATGCTTGACCATCGCCGGGTCAATAAGGTCACGTTCCATCGGGACGTTGGGCGCGTGGTACTCCGCGATACCCAGAGCCTGCCGGATGGTTTGCACGTCCAGGCCCATTAGGCTGGCGGCCGTCGCTGCGCTGGCGACCGAACCCCAGGAGCCGTCGGCCTGGTAGACCGGGTGCAGGTGATCGTGCCAGCAGCGTGAAAACCGATGGGAGATCTCATAGCCCACCACGACAGCCGCCAGCATCTCGCGTCCGTCGAGGCGCAAAGACTCGCAAAGCGCCAGCGCCGTCGGAAAGACCTGCGCTCCCTGATGGCCTCGCGTGTAGACGCCGCCGTCGTCGCAGTCCAGAGCATTAGCTGCACACGCGTTCGCGAAGGCTGCTCCGGTGGCACTCGCAAGCCTGTCGTGCATCAGTATCGTCGCGTCGTCTCCCGGCCACCTGATCGGAGCATGGGCGGCAGTGATCTCGCTGATGGGCGTCAGGATCCCGCTCACCATCGCGGCGACAATATCGATCAGACACTGCTTGGCCTGGTGTTGTACCGCATCGGGAAGGTCATCCCAGCGGGCGTCACGAATGAACTGAGCCGCAAGTTCGTTCCCATCCATAAATCGTGTTTTCCTCTTCAGGAGACGCCGAAGTCCAGATCACGAACGCTTGTCGAATCGTCGCGCGGTGCTGCAGCAACGTAGCGGGCCAAGCCGCCCATACCGCCACCGCCCTTGATTCCGGTCTCGCTGTGATAGCCATCCTCTCTCTGCTTTCGCGACGCCGGATCGAAGTCGTCGACGTCGCTGCGCTTACCGCCTTTGTTACCCGCGAGGAACAGGGTACCGGTTTGCGGCTGATCCGGATCGATCTGGTTGTATCGATGCCAGTGGCCCATTGCCTTCGTAGCGTGACGGGCCCGAAACTTGTCGAGATAGGTGGCCGCCGCTTCGACGCCACCGGTCCGGGCGATCATGGTCGGATCATCCTTCAGGACTTCAAATTCCACGTAGCCGCATGCGGACTGCCTGGCGAGGTCAAAGTCAAGAATGACCCCGTAGCGAGTCGGCAGATCCCCGATGCCCTGCTTGAACTCATCGAACGAATAGACCGGAACCTCGATGTCGTCGGGCATTTTGCCGTTCAACACATCGCGCGCCTCTCGTTGACTGATTTTCCCGGCGAACTGTCCCGTGAATCCATGTTCACTTCGATGGTCCGTGCTCGCGTGATACATCTTCTCGAAGCGTGCCGGGGAGGCGTAGATCCCGCCCCCGTGAATCACGACGACGACATGATTGCCCTGCGGCGTCGGGACCACGTTTTCTTCGGAGTATGCGCTGAACCAGGTGTTCCAGAGAACATTATCGTAGGGGGCATCAGTTCGGGCGTGGATCAGCTGCGGCAGCGATGCGACAAAGCCGTCGTCGCCCGCGTAGGAAAGTGCTCGCTGCAAAGTGGTCGGCCGGTATGAGCCGAAGAATATCTGCGCCTCCATATCAGCGCTTTCCGAAAGACACATGCCGCAGAATGGTTGGAGCGTCGTGAGGCGCGACTCCGATAAACCGGGCCGCCCCGCCCATCATGGCATCACCGCCGAGCCCGTACTCGCAGTCGTAGCCATATTCGCCGAAGTCGTCATCCTCGCTGCCCCAGCCGCCCTGGTTGCCGGCGAGAAACACGAACCTCGTCTGCGGCTGATCCGGATCGATACGGTTATAGGGATGCCAGTGGCCCATCAACTTCGTATCGTGGCGAACGCGAAACTTGTCGAGATAGGCGATATTTGCCTCGATACCGCCGGCGCGCACGATCATATTGGGATCGTCTCTTAAAGCGTCGAATGCCTCGTAGCCGCGCAGGGAGCGCCTGGCCAGGTCGAAATCGAGAATGACGCCGTAACGAATCGGCAGATCGCTGATACCTCGTTTGAATTCCTCGAACGGATAGACAGGAATCTCCAAACCGTCCGGCAGCCTGCCCTCCAGCACATCGCGAGCTTCCTGCTGACTGATCTTGCCGGCGAATTGCTCGGTATAGCCGTGCGTATTGTCGTGATCCACGCTGTCGTAAAACATCTTTTCGAATCGCTGAGGCGATGCGTAGATACCGCCCCCGTGAATGGCGACCACGACGTGGTTTCCCTGCGGCGTCGTCACGACGCTCTCTTCGGAATAAGAAGTGAACCAGGTGTTCCAAATGATGTTGTCGTAGTCGGCGTGCACGCGAGCGTGGAGCAACTGGGGCATAGATGCGACGAAGCCATCCTTACCGGCGTACTCGAGTGCGCGTGCCAGGGCCATCGGCAAATGCGGTTCGAAGAAGATCGCTGCTTCCATTCTGATTTCAGCCATATCGCTTTTGTCCCCGGTAATGAAAAAACCCCGCGGCTGCGGGGTTTTCTCAGTTGCTGGATTGAATTGCCGTGACAATTCGAATCACTCACCCCAGCTGGTCGTGAAACGCAGACCGTATTCCCTTGGGCGGACCGTGTACACGTTGTGGTGGCGCTCGTACTCGCCCGTCCGACCCCAGGCCCATGCACCGGTCGCGTTGCCCTGCCAGACCTGCGCCCGTTCGTCGGTCAGGTTGCTGATGAACAGGTCGACCTGCCAGCCGTTTTCTTCTGACGTCAACCCGACCCGGACGTCGGCAATCCCGTAGGAATCATTGGTGAACGACGGGTTCCCCGTGTCCTCCCCGGCCGGGATCAGCCTTGTAAGCGTCTCGCCCGTCCATGAATACTGTGCGCGGATGAACATTTCGCCGCCGCGGACGAACTCGACCGGCCAGGTCTTCGTGGCCCAGAGCGCTCCCTGGAATTCCGGGAAGTTGGGTAATTGCTGGCCCTTCTCAATGCCAGATTCCCCTTCGCTGGGCGTTGTGTCGATCTCGGCCTCGAGCCACGTCGCGTTGCCGCCGATACTCCAGCCTTCCGCCGGAACCCAGTCAAAATCCGCCGTGACCCCGGTGCTGTGCGCGTCGCCCACGTTGCCGACGATGGAAAGCCACGGAAGCTGGCCGCCGGGACAGTCAGGGAAGGGGTCGCTGGGCACGATGCAGGTATTCGAACTCGGATCGACGACTTCGAACTGCATGTCCTCCCAATCCATGTGGAATGCCGTCACGTTGAGTTGCAGGCTGTTGTCGGCCCAGCGTGACCTCAGACCGAACTCGTAGTTCGCGAGCTTGTCCGGATCCCAGACCTGCCCGAAGAGCGTCCGGCTCCAGTCGGCGTTCTTGTTGGCCCGGTTGACGCCGCCCGTCCTGTAGCCCTCGGTATACGAGCCGTACAGCATCTTCTGATCGTCGAGGCTATAGCTCACGCTCAATTTCGGCACGAACTCGCTGATCGTTGCCTTCTGCGGGACATCATTGCCGTCCCAGCGTGGCTGGATAAAGCCGCCCGTGAGCCGGCCATTCGAGTTCCGGGTGCCGGCCAGGATCTTCGTGTAAGCTTTGGTGTTCGTCGTTTCGAACCAACGACCACCGACCGTCACGTCCGTTTTGGCTGTCGCGTGCCAGGTAAACTCGCCGAACACGGCCTCCGTCTCCCAGTCCGTATCGTCCCAGGAAGTCCAGTACATGGAAGCATCCGGCAGCGCAGCGGCGACGTCATCCGGGCCCGAACGGATTCCATAAAACTTGTTAGGGTTGCACTCCCACATGCTGTACAGCGGATCGCCGGGTTGAGCGGCCGCACAATCCTGCATGAATGCATAGGACATGGATTGCTGGAAAGGCGTGTTGGCGTCCGCCATCCATTCGGAATTCCAGGAGTCGTTGGAGTCCTCGTAGTAGAGGCCCGCAAGCCAGTCGAACCGCTCGCCTTCGCTCGACAGGCGGATTTCCTGAGTGAAACGCTCCTGCCATTCCGGGCCTGCTCCGATGCCAATGGTTTCGGGGAACTGGTCGATCGCACCGGATGGATTTGCCGCCGGAGTCACGCAATAGAGCGGCGCATAAATGGCCCGGCCGGTCGCAGAATTCTCCCACAGCCAGTAGTACTGGATGTCGGCCCACACGCCCCTGTCCTCGCAATAATTCCGCGTCGTGTAGTACTTGTAGTACAGCGTGTTGTCGGTGATGTAGGTGCGCTGGTTCTCGTAGAAGCTCGTCGCCGACACGAGCTGAGCGAAACCGAGATCGGCCTCGATCGTCAGCGAACTCATATCCCATTCGGACTGCGAGGTGTTTTTGACGAACGCTACCGTCTGCAGGTCGCCGACGAACGGGTTGTAGGCGGAAGAGCCCTGCGAGTCGGTATCCCCGTAGTTGTATGCCGCCGTTACCGACCAGTTGTCGTTGATGTCCCAACGTGCCGAGATGCGGAGGTTCGCGTGCTCAGCCGAGTTCCAGTTTTCTTCGACGGCATCGGTGTTGAGATAATTGCCCCAATCCAGCCTGTACTGTCCATGCCCGCCCCACGCGTCGGGGCTTGCATCGGCCCTCTCGCCGAACCACGTATCCGGCGTGTGGCCGAGCACGTTGTCTATGTAGCCGCCGTCTTCTGCCGACTGCGCGGCAATGCGAATCGCAAACTTGTCCTCGACCAGGGGTATGTTAATCACACCGGTGACGCTGTGGCTCGGGTCACTCTCGCCGCCGGTCCGCCACATGACATCAGCGCTTGCCTCGAATCGGCTCGTGTCCGGCTTGTTGGTGATGATGCGCAGGGTGCCGGCCTGTGCGGCGGCGCCGAACAGTGTGCCCTGCGGCCCGGCCAAGGCTTCCGTGNNGGGATCTCGTCGAGGTAGACCGACGAACTCTGCGTGGCGATGAATCCGCTGGTTGTCGTGTTGATCCCGCGGAAGATGACCTGGTTGCTGCCACCGCTGTTGAAATTGATCCAGTTCACGCTCGGCATGAACCGCACGTAGTCTTCGGTGTTCAGTGCGCCGATTTCCTTGAGCATGGCCTCGGGAAGCGCGTGCACGCTGGCCGGAATCTTCTGGATGTCCTGCTCGCGCTTCGTCGCCGTGACGATGATCTCTTCGACCTGCGCACCGGCTACGCGTCCTGGATCGTCAGTGGACTGTGCCGATGCAACGAGTGGCGTTGCAAGCGCGGTAGAAACGGCAGCCGCTACCGGGCTGATCTTGGCTGGATTCGGTCTGCTCATTCTGCTCCCCCCAACTATTTTAGATCGGGACGCAGAACGGCCGCGTCGAGCAAGGAGGCCGTTCGGGCAGCCCCTGATAGGTAAATCTACCTAACTCGATTATAGTCACGAGCCGGTCGCTTAATCAACGCGGCCCGATCGTGTTCTACATTGTAAAACGCCACCGTACAACGATGAATACAACATGCCCGTTGTAAACCCCTGCGGTGTACATTCTACAATTCGAGCTCGGTTTCGGGACGCGACGGCGCACTCAGCCGCCGGTGCCAGCAAGACTGGCAGGACGCTCGGCTGCCGGAAGCTTCAGGAGCAGCGGTTCCAGCGTCTCGATCAGGGGTTCGAGATGTTTTTCGTAATTGCGCCAGCTATTTACGGACGTCGAATAGATCGGCTGGCGTACCTGTTCCGAACTCGCCGATTTCACCGAGCGACGGGTCTCGTGAAAACTGAGGCATGCGCCTTCCCAGGGCAGTCGACAATACTCGAGGATCCGCCTGACCTGCGCCTCGAGGTCTGCAACGACGTCTTCGTAGCGGACGTCGAGCACCTTACCGGGCAGGACTTCGTGCCAATGATCCATGAGCCGCTGATACTGCAGGTAGTACTCACCGAGTTCGACGAGGTCGTAGGTAAATGGTTGGCCCGAAGCGAACAGCTGTTTGTAACTGCCGAAACAACTGTCGAGAGGGTGACGCCGGGCGTTGATTATCCTCGCCTTGGGCAGGATCAGCTGCAGTAGTCCCACGTGCACGAAGTTGTTCGGATTCTTGTCCGTAAACTGTGGCGCCGAGCCCCGGTGCCGACGGGTGCGCTCGATGTACTGTTCGCCCATTGGCCTGAACTCCTCGGGATCGAGGTCTGCGACCGAGCCCGGGTAGCGGGCGGGCGGCGCCGTCAACTCCGGTTTACTGCGGACGATCCTTCCCAGGTCGGCCAGTTCGTGGGTTCCGTCTACCATGGAGTGGCTGGCGAGGATCTGCTCCAGTAGCGTGGAGCCGGAGCGTGGCAGGCCGACAATGAATATCGGCGACAGGTCAGGGCAACCCAGGTCCGCGTTGTCGGCGAAGAACTGCGGCGTGAACGTCTCTATCGTCAGGTCGGTCCGTTCTTCATTCTCTACGCGGTCGTAGAATTCCGAGTCGCGGCGCAGAATATTGCCGCGGTCGATGAACTCGAACGCTTTATCGTATTCCCTGCGGGCCTCGAACTCGAGACCGAGCGCATTGTTCAGCTGCACCTGGCCCTCTGATGAGACGCGCTCATCGTCAATGAGGGCCAGCATGTTTTCGACTTCCTGCTCCTCGAAACGGAACGTCTTCAGGTTCGCCAGGCTCCAGTAAGCTTCCGCGTGCCGCGGATTCACGTCGATACTGCCCCGATAGGCCGTGATTGCACCGTCCTGGTCGCCGAGCGTGCGAAGCGCATTACCCTTGCCACACATCGCACCGACATGCCTGGGAGCGACCTTCAGCGCCCTGTCATAGGCATGGATCGCGCCAGCGTGATCGCCCGCGGCTGCGGTGCCGGCCGCCAGCCAGATATACCCGTCAGCCGACTTCGGGTTTAGCTTGATCAGCCGCTTTGCACTCTCCACGACGTCAGCGTATTTTTCCTGCTCGAGCTGCGCGCCGCACAGATCGGACCAGGCGCGGCCAAATCCGGGAGCTACCTTGATTGCTTGCCGCAATAGCGCTTCCGCCTCCGGATNNCTGCCTGCTGTAATAGCGCTTCCGCCTCCGGATAGCGTTTTTCCTGGATGCCAAGAAGAGCCCACAGCCGCATTGCCGATACGTTGTCCGGGTGGCGAGTCAGTATCCTGCGATAGATCTTCTCGGCCCCGGCAAAATCCTTCTGCTTCTCGAGTTCGGCAGCCTTTTCGATATCGCGATTATCCTCGTCAACCTGCATGAACTCGGCCTTCAGAGCCTCTGCTTCCTCTACCCGGCCCATGATCATGAGTACCTGGCCGAGCTTCATTCGTGAGTGTTGCCGCTCGGGGTCGAGTTTGATGGCTTGGCGAAACGCCTCGGCCGCATCGTGCAGTTCGCCCTGGGCGAGATACAGCTCACCACGCGCCTCGTAAGGCCGGGCAAACTGCGGATAGATTGCCTGGGCTCGTTCGATGCGGGCACTGGCCTCGTCAAAACGGCCGAGCCTGACGAGCGCGCGAGCAGAGAGACACAGGAAATTCGCGTCGTCGGGATGCCGGTCGAGCAAGTCTGCGCAGAGCGCTTCGGCCGACTCGACCTCGCCGCTTTGCAGGAATCGCTGTGCTTCCTCGAATCGCTGTGCTGTTTCCTGGGAAATCGTGATTCTCCCTCTGCGCAGGTGAGACGTTACCGCACTACAACGAACGCACGCCAGAGGCCTCGATCGCGGCCGGTATCGATTCGAGCTTACCCAATGACAGCAGGTTCGCCCCGGATACCCCAGGAATCCTCGTCATCTCCCGCAGCAGCTCAGCGCAGATCCGGATGCCTTCCTGTTCCGGGTCGCGTGCCCGCTGCAACCGATCGATGATCGCGTCCGGCACCAGCGCGCCTTTCACGTTATCCCGTACCCAGCGCGCAGTGTCGGCGCTGGGCAAGGGCGCTGACGCCATCAGGAAACTGGCCCTGTGGGTAAGTTTCGATGCAACGATGCGGGCCATGTAGCTTCGTGCGACGTCCGGGTCGAAGCAAACCTGCAGCTGCACGAAGTTGGTGCCGGCGTCGCATTTCCGAATCAGGTTCTTGGGCGTCCAGTCGGCATCGGGTTCGAACAGCTCTGCGTGGGCGCCGATCAAGAAGTCGGGCACGATTGGCTGGCCTCCAGCCTGTTTGAGGCCCTGGATATAAGCCATGAATTCCAGCGCCGGCGTATCGTAGACGTTGCGTACGCCGATCTTGTTGCTTTGCGGAATCTTGGCCCCGCGCGTCACCACGACGCTGGTCACGCCGAGCGCGATCGCGCCGATGAGGTCTTTTTGCATGGCGATGCGGTTCCGGTCACGGCAGTTAATGTGAATGATCGGGTCTATTCCCTGCCGGATCAGCAGCGCGGCCGCGGCAATGCCCGACATGTGCGGCTGCTTACTCTCGGTCAGCTGCACGGCATCGACGGCGGGATGCAGGATGTCGCCCTGCCTGATCAGCGTGTCTGAGTCGGGCGCGTCTGCCAGGTTCAACTGGGCCGTCAGGACGAAGTCCTTCGTTTTTAGGGCTTCTCTTAATGTCACGGAGTGCTCATGGATTCCTGTAGTCAGGCATGCCGACTACACGTTGCAACCAGACCTCGTGCGGCGGCAACTTCTCCTGTGCTGTTTGAATCGAGTCGAGAACCTGCTTGTGGACTGCGGGGCGCGGCCGGTTCTTGCCGAACCATACATCGCACTCGTCACGGAGGAAGTCCATGCCGTAGAGAATGGCTTCGTAGCTGTGATGATTCCAGAGTCGGCCCGTGTCGATGGGTCCGCGGCCGTCGCCCGATCCCTCGCCCGGGTCGGCGGCTGGCGATGCCTGTCCGGGGAACGTCTGGTCAATGAAATCGGATGCCGACGGGGG
>JABAHR010000893.1_pt3 | contig 15286 bp, 31 predicted proteins | sample 7062101 | NCBI WGS metagenome assembly JABAHR01 (sample SAMN14534553, study PRJNA622989) | marine sediment metagenome | biome: marine biome [ENVO:00000428]; feature: marine pelagic biome [ENVO:01000023]; material: deep marine sediment [ENVO:00002113] | place: India: Gulf of Kutch | collected... | reverse complement strand
TGATAGGAGGGGTAGTGCCTATTAGAGAACTTCTCTGGCCAGACTGGGAAGCTACGGTGAATGTAACTATCAATCTTTTCCCATTTCTGGTGAGTGGGCGCCCAGAGATCTATCAGAAACTCTCGTTTCTTGATAATGTCAGATATTTCAGGAGTAGGTTCCTTTCTACGAGCCATTACCACTTCCAGAAAGAATCAGATTGTCGTTCATGCCTAGCAAAGAAATCGTTCTCAAAAGGACTACGCTTACGCTCCCTAGCGTAATTCCCGAACCAGCAAGCTATCGCCGCAGCTAGCACCATATCGTCATGGGTGCCTTCCCGCCAAGCCCCATAAGTATCTCTACCTGTAGCAGTAGATATCTTCACTTGAAAGTCCAGCAGCTCATCAACAAACTTCTGAACTTCTGGCAAACCCTGAGCTATTTTTAGTCTACCAGTTTGAAAAAGTGATTGCAGTATCCCAACCAGGTCTCGCTTGGGGACTCTAAACGTCCCATCTTCATGGTTGACAGTAGTTCCACCAGTAATCAAAACAGGTATAGGAGTTAGTTCCACCTGTTTCAAGAGGTCCACTACTGGAGCTCCAACGCCTGTAGTATCAACCACAAGCCACTTCTTATCGAAAGCCAGGTTAGTAAACAATCTGTCCACCTGGCTGACTATAGTGGTATACGGCGTTCCCAAATCGAAACGCTGCAAATGCCTTAAATGATAAAGAGGCCTGTCGGCCTCTTCTTGTTCCACCATTTCAACTGCTACTAGAGCTGTATAGTCGCTGGATTGTCCTAAGTCCAGCCCTACGAATATCTCACTCATAATACCCTCTCTGCTGCGGACGCCGCATCCTATCGTAGGGATTGTAATCACTCACGTATAGAGTATGTCTATCATCTATCCCACGGGTGGGAGAGAAGAACTCCATAGGTTCATCTGAGTGAACTATGGTATAAACCGCAGGTTTCTCTTGCCTCAATCTTTCAGGGATCTCTTTAGATAGTCCACAAACAGTACAGTATAGAGTGTACTCATTTTCCCGCTGATAGTATTCATCATAGAATCCCATAGTCGCTTTAGAACTCCAATGGGGAGATATCAGACGTGATGCTTCCGTAACCAGCCCCAGCTCCCACTAGGGGGCGAACATCCTCAGACATAGCAGACATAATCTGCTCCATCGTAAAGACAGAATCCATGGACTCCATAAACTCTCCCATATATTCCTGCTTGAACCACCACTCACCCATACTATCTAGCTCTTCTTGCAGGAACTGGTCAGATATGCGCGGACATTGCTTGGCAGTTATGTGGACCCTCTCCCAGAGGACGCCCCGGCGCCACTCTTCGTAGAAGTGCCCCCGCTTCCCAAAAGGAGTAGACATAAGAATTATTCGTCCACCTGACACAGCTATCATAGGCCGCATAGCGCGATAAAGGTCGTCGTCTACCCTGGAAGCCTCATCCTCAATAATCAGATTAGCTCCAGAAAAGCCGCGAATAGTCTCCTCTTTACTAGGGAGAGATACAACTCTACTGCCGTTCCCCAGCTCCAAGCTGAGCTTGTTATCCTCTTTCAAACCTACATCATCAACCATTGAGAGGAAATGACCTACTTTCCTGAAGAGCTCAGAGCTCTGCCTCAGGGAGGGAGAGACTAGAAGAATAAGAGAATTCTCGTTAAAGACCGCCTCATGGACTGCCAAAGCTGCCGTAGTAGTAGATTTCCCTGACTGGCGGCAGCAATTTAGGATCAACCGTGGATCTTTCCAAGTCAGCACCTTCTCTTGCCACGGGTCGGGGTCGAATTCCAAGATATCCCGAGCAAAAGCCACTGGAGATAGGGCATATAGAACTTTCTGCGTATCAAGCATTAGTTGACTGGCAACCCGCCTACTTCTTTAATTCCATCAATGTGGGGATCGGGGACTCTAGCCCCTTCAATAGCCTTCTCCAAAACTTCAATCACCGCTGAATGAGCCTCAGGATAAGGCTTTAATGCATCAATAATAGCATTTTCTATTTTGAAGTTCTGCTGTAGGTTCACCGTTACAGGCCTCTGGTCTGGTTCCAACATCCTACCCAGTAGTTTGGCCTGGAATTCCATCTGATGATGAACTCTATCAATAGCCCTCAGGACCACCATGAGATTATTAGTGGCTTTGGCTTCTTTCAGGACATTCAAGGCCTCCACGTTTACGTGGTGAAGCTGAGCCCGTAGATCCATCACAGGCTCGTTAGCCAGCTCTGCCAGCTTATGATAGTTGGGGTCTTTATCCCCTCGCTGCTTCTGTATTAGAAGCTGCCCCCGTTCCACCATAGCTGATAGGTGGTTGTTCCTGTGTCTCTGAACCGAGTCCACAGATAAATTATAGGCCTCGGCTATTTGAGCCATAGGCCTTTTTTGAACAATATCCCTATTTACCTTCTGTGCGTGGGGTGAAGCACAGATTGAACATCTACGTCCCATAATCTCTCCTAATAGAAGGGAGTAACCTCCCCTTTATCAGCTAACCTGACATACCCAGCTGCATTCTGGAGTAACAACCTCCCGTTATACAGCTCCTTTCTAATGGTACACCTGTCATGAAAACATCCATCAGCTGCGTGCCTACTACGAGTACGCTTACCTCCAACTACTACATGGAAGTAACACCAGCAAGACTCCTTTAATCTGACATCACTCATTATTCCTCTCTTTAAGCTGAGCCCAAGGCCTCGGTTCGTCAGGCTCATACCTGCCCTTCCCCCTACCCTGGGACGCCGGGTTGGCAGTATGGTCTCGCGTCTTATTTATTTCGCCACTCAGCTCTATTAAAAAGCCCTGGAGCTGGAGGACTCCAGGGCCGCAACCCAAACCTGTTCCCCTCAGAACAAGCAATCACATCATAACGCATTAAATACTTGACTTCAAGCTCTATTTAATGGATTATTGTATTTAATGTACAACAACATAGGTTGCAATAATTGTGGTAGTAACCACGGAATCGTGACTGGCGTGGATTTCACACACCACCACGTTGTTATACGATGCGGTAACTGCCACCATACCTACTTTATTCGTCCTCTATTAGAGTCCGATTCTGCCACAACAACCCCCTCACCTGAGACTTCTCCAGTTCAGACAGTTCCCGAAACATAGCCTTCTTTAGTATCCCCAGTACCCACCTGTACTCCCGTTTCTGTATCCACATGCCTTCAGACTGGTTATAAGTAATAGCGGACCGGTCACTCATAATTTCGCGCTCCGTCTGGTTTTTGGATTTAAGTACCCAGTGACTTGCTGTCCCTGGCAGTAACTTTCTGTTACTTTAGCTACCCGTTAGGGTAGCATTGGCGGGAACTTGGGAGTTTCGCGTGGTAGCCGTGAAATGGGTAAGGAATCCTATTAAAGACCCCCCACCCCTTCGGGACGGTGGCCTATGGTCTCCGTATCTGTAACCAGTAACCTTCGGTTACTGTTACAGTGCGGTAACTATAGCCACAAGCTGTTGTGCAAAAGGCAGAGGTAGCCCACTCAATGGTAACCTTGCTACCCTAAAGGGTAGCTACGGTAACATTCCGTGGGGTAACCACTGGGTAACATTGGGTTTACGTATTACCCGCAACTGTTGCTGAACCCCTATCGAAACGGAATAACCCTTCCCGTTTCCTAGGTTGCCAGTAACCCTTTAGAATCTCAGAAAACAAATATAAAAACCCATTTAAAAATGGGTATAGAATCCCCTAGGTTACCTGTTCGGTTTTTTAATTCGCGCTTAATAGGGTTACCATCTCTGGATTACCTACCCCTAGCTTGAGAACACCTACGCATAAACCCCGGCTCGTCACCTAGTCCGCTATAGGTCCACCTACCCGTTCAGGATCGGCCTCACAGTCGCAACCGGACCTCTCCCTCTGCTCTCCCAGATAGCTAGGACGCACCAAAACTATTTGCTTTGGTGGGATGTAATGCAAACATCCGCTTCCCGCTGATTATACCATGCGGAAGCTTGGGCGGTTGGTGGGTTTTTCCTGTGGTTTTTTCGCCAGCTTTACCGCAGCTTTAACGGATTGTGAAATGCTTCACACTAGCTACGAGTATCACAAAAACGAATATTAATAATCATTAAATTCCTAGCTGCGCCGGGACTTGACAACAGCATCTCCAAGGGTGTAAGCTTGCAGCATCAACAACGACGGAGACAACAACAACAAAACATCACCAAACACTCAAAAGTCCCAACTAACACCTACCAGAGTGTGAAACTGGCAAGGCTTATCCATTGGGACATCAGCCAGCCTACCCAATAAACGCATTAAGACGTTATTGCATAGTTACCCATTGTAGGTAGGCTACTCCCACCAGTTGCGGGAATATGGGCTGGGAAGGGTCGCTACCAGATAGCTGGCGGGTGATCTAGCTAGGTTAGCATCATACTTCGGGTAATCAATGGCCAAAGCTGGAAATAAACTTGCGGGGTTCTTGAATCCTACCTATACCTGAGAGAAACGATATTTCAGGTATAGCTATGGGCACAAGAGTGCCTAAATTTTGAGACTTACTCGGAGGTAAGTTATGGCTACTCGTAACAAAGTAAACCAGGATACCGTCAAGATAGAGAACGGCAGACTCATAATCGATGTGGCAATAGATCCCAAGGGTACTCCATCCGCTAGTGGAAAAACCCTGGTCAATTTCACTACCCACGGGGCCATCGACGTGGATGGTTCCAAGCTGAACATCACCCTTTACACCTACCCGAAGCGGTAGGTCCTGGGGTCATACTCCGCTGGCTAGCTTCGGCTAGCTGGCGGTAATGGCTACAGGATAGCCAAATTTTATGGTGAATGGAGTATAAACCATGAAAAAACCCAAGCTAGTTTCCCTCAATCCCTCAAGGCTAGTCTGTAAAGTTTGCGGGTGGGGCTATCACCGCATGGGAAGGTGCCAAGTATGCGTCAGCATGGCCAAATAGAGTGCAACTGTTACGTCAAGGCACTACCAGAGATTGAAAGGTTTGGGCTCCGCTATGGAGCCCATACCCGATGCTGTCCAGTCTATAGAGAGTCCCTAGATCCTGTGGATACCATCACAGACCGTATCGTGCGGGAAAGATACCTTGCCAAGTTTAGGAGGGAATTGTGCTAACTTACAAACAGTTTCAATTAGGTTCAGTATCTAGTGGAACCTTGAGACCTGAGAATTTACTGCCAGTCTTTGCCAATACTTTGGAATCCTTCGACTCTAGCGACGACTTGATTCAAGAGGCTAGGAAAGTCTGGGAAGATTTGGGCAATGATAAGTCCAAGGCTGATTATATGGCGTCCGACGTAATCAACGATTTAATAGACGCTATACAGGCTTACTGCCCACCATTCGTATACTTTGGTGCACACCCTGGAGACGGTGCAGACTTTGGGTTTTGGCCAGATTGGGATAACCTCGAAACTATCTCAACCTCTGACTCACCGCTTCACCTAGAAGAAGATAATATCTGGGTTCACATCAATGATCACGGCAGCATCACAGTGTTGACCAACGACAACGGGAAGCCTGGGAAAATTATTTGGAGGTCAGAATGATCATTGATATGACCAATCCTGAGACCCGGAAGGTAGCCAGAGTTCTCTCTGGCTACCATGCCCTAGCCTTTGAGGTTAAGACTGGCCTCAGACATAAACTCCCTATCCTGAAGGTTATGCAAAAGGAAGGCTTCAAGTCCAAGCGTAAACGGGCAATGCTCTGTGAGCTTTACGACTGGTTGAATCAATGGGAGAACATACCTATAGCCACGTGCCGTGGCTGCGGAGGGGATAACCATGATTGATATCCACTCTCCAGAGTTCCGGGAGAAGTTAGCCAATGCAATGGCGCTGACCGCTACGGTTGAGGAGCTGAAATTTGTATACGTGCGGTTCTATTGTGATTACCTGGAGGATTATCCAGACTGTGAACTGTTGGAGTTAGCAAGAAAATACCAGCTGGAGGATTAACAGTGTAGCTGATGATATAATGGCCCTAGCGCATGAGGAGGACCTCCCATGTTGCAACCGGGCCGTTAGTTCTGCTTGCGAGGCTGCCACTAACGGTCCTTTTTTTATTATTACCTGGAGGTTAACAGTGTATAAGATTGTCCGTTTCTATTACCCTAGCCCACATACAGGCTACAGTCGGAGGCCCCGCACCATAAAGCGGGGTCTTACTCTTGAACAGGCCCAGGCCCATTGTAAAGATCCCAATACTAGAGAGGAAGGTAAGTGGTTCGATGGATACACCGAAGATTAACCTGGAGGAACTGATGGAGGCTGTGGAGAATGACGAACTGGCTGGGTGGTGTGTGTCGTGTGGTGAACGGGCTGATGATTTGGTTGAACCCGATGCTAGGCGTTATCACTGTTCCTACTGTGGGAACTTCCAGGTCTATGGCGCTGAAGAATTGCTACTGATGGGAGTCGGGCTATGATAATGACGATTGCAGGTAGGGATTATCAGTTTGAAGCCTATCGGGAGCCTGAGATTGGGGAACTATTTGTTACCTGCCTTGGGGTTAAGGAAGCCTCAATAGACGATACTAAGCATAGGTTCCTAATCGTGACTGCTAAATTATACCTGAGCTTCGGCGGTGTGCGGTTTGAAACTGTTGGCATTAACAGGCCTATAAAACAAGGTGAATGGTATCTCAATCCAGCGAATAGCAAAGAACCAATCTTTGCCATGTTTACCACCACAGGAAAGTATACCCCATTACGAGCTATAGGTATGGAGGAAGATTTTGCCTAAGAAACCACGCCCCAGTGAATTGATTGAAGAGTGTGGGTGGAAACAGGGTGGGTATTTCTCTACCCCTAGGGTATGGTCTTGGACCGCTGCCAAAGATGATCCTGAATCTATTATCTACCAGTATGAACACGGCGAGATTACTGGTATGTGTACCCTTGGGGCTATCTATCTGGCTGAATATTTGGGAACTTTCCCGCCTAATGGGGCGTTCCAGAATGCAGTTATTCGCCGTATCCCTAAAGATACCAATATCCCAGCTTGGAATGATAGGCTCAAATCCCCCCGCCGTGTCCTTGAGGTGCTGAGACAGGTTGAAGCTGATTTGTTAGGAGAAAGGGAAGATGCTATCCAGACGACACTATCAGGAAATAGCTAAGATTATAGCCGAGAGCCGTTGGGAGTGGGACCCAGTGGGGTATATACAGGAAAACCTGAGTAGCTACTTTGCACAGGAAAACCCCAGGTTTGACAAGGAAAAGTTCCTGGCAGCTTGCCATGAGCATGAGCATGACTACCTCAGGTCCACTTATTGCGGGGCTATGGTGTGTGACAGGTGTGGGGACCATCAGGGGTTTGACCGCTGTTATTGTGGGTGGGCTGTCTCAGGCGGGAACGGTAGACAGGAACTTATAGAGATGGGAGAAAACATTGATTGACCTGAATCTGGCCACCACATTGGAGATCATGCGGGAACGGGATTATAACCAAGAGGTGCTGAATAGCATATTCAGGAGATTCTATAAGGGGGAAATAGATGTAGCACAATGCACCCAACTGGCCGAACAGTATCAAGCACGCTATCTGGAGTGTTGTGTGCGGCTGTTCAAAGATACCCAATTCGCCATGAAAATAGCTAAACAACTGGAGGATATAGATAATGCCAAGGAAATCTACTAAGAAACCAGCGGAACCCAAGCCAGAACATGCGGTAGAGTTACATTCCCTCAGGCCAGGACTGGAGGAACTGGAACGGGCGATTGATTGGGTGGCGGCTAGGGCGGGGATTGAGAATCAGCAGCGGGTGGTGCCGACCATTCAGACTACAGGCAAGAAGGCTAACTGTTACGGGTGGTTCATGCCCGATAGGTGGTCCACCAAAGAAGGGGAACTGTGCCATGAAATGACTTTCTGCGCCGAACACCTAAGCCGTGAGCCTGAAAGTATAGTCGCCTCTGTAGTCCATGAAACTGTCCACCTGTGGTGTCATGCTCAGGGGCTGAAGGACGTATCCAAGTCTGGGTACCATAACAAGGTCTTTAAGAAGCACGCCGAACAGCTAGGCCTGGAGTGCGCTCCACCTATGGATGGTAGAGGTCACGCTTATACCAGAGCTGGCGCCGAACTGCTGGAAGATATAGAGAAAGACTTCCAGCCCGATGTGGGTAGATTCAACCTCTTTCGGGTAGCGGTCCCCAGTAAGCCCAGAGTACCCAGTAAGATGAAGAAATGGCAATGCGGGTGTACTACTGTTCGGTGTGCGACTGAACTGGTAGCGGACTGTGAAGCCTGTGGTCAAAAGTTTGAGCAACAATAGTTTGTGGTAAAAACCATAACCCTTCCCGAAGGCCACACCCCTGCCATTTGGGGGGCTCCGGAATATATGAGGACGCCTAGGGAAGGTTCCCTAATGGCCTGGGCACGCCGTTAAACTGCCCAATTTTTATTTCAGGAGGGCGTGATGCCTACAGTTACCTGCCCTAAATGCCAGTATATGTGGACAAGTAGGGTTAGAGACCCAAAGAAATGCCCCAACCCACATTGCGGGGCTAGCTTGAACTATCCTATGCCAAAGAGAGAGGAAGAAAATGCAAGCGTTACAGACGCACCTAACGCCTAGTGAGGATTACGTAAGGCGCTATTGGAAACACTTAACTCAGAAGAAAACAGTAAATAATTGGAACCGTTACGGCTTGCTATCAGCTATGCATAATGGTTTGTATAGGTGCCTAGCTTGTAGAGAGGTTTGGGATAGTCCTGATAAGGCCAGAGCTCATCACTGCCATTATGAAAAGGCCTTCAGATACTACATAGCCAATCATGGCAAGCCGCCACATATCCAGCCAAAGAGAAAAAGAATAGTTAAGGAACCAAAGACACTCCCTGATTATACAAGACCTAAACTTATGAACACCGAATCTAAGAATATACAAGATTCGATCCTTGCATTGATTCGGGATACTGCAATGCTGCAGTTGCGAGTAAGGGAGCTAGAGAATGCCGTGGCTTCCATGATTAAAGAAGAGAATAAGTGGTGGAAAATATGGTAGAACAACAACAACCAGTAACTAAAGCTGTTCCAATGGTAGTCCATCAGGTATCGGATACTACCGATAGGAACGGGAACCCTCAGATAGAACTCTCCGTTAAGTTTCCCTGGACTAATGCCCAGTGGAATGACAGAGTGTGGATTAACCCAGCTCAGTTCGGTAGGCCTGCTCCTAACCAAACTTATAACGTGGTCGTTACCCAACGGTCCCGGAAGAAGGATAGATCAGGAACCTTCTATGATGGCAGCTATGACTGGATGTGGATCTGGGATATCGTTAGCTTTGATGCAGCTAGCCATGTTGCCACCCAGGTAACCCAGCAGGTGCAGGGAGCTCCCGCTGCCCCCTCTCCGACAAGCTCAGTGGCCGCGCCGCCCGTTGCGGCCACGGCCATGAAAGATTCCAGGGAAGCTAGCATAGAAAGGCAGGTGGCCTTTAAGGCTGCGGTCGATCTGTGGCTGGCAGGTGATAAGGGTCTGACGTTAGAGAATATCCACGAATATGTGGATTACTTCTACTCCGTTATCAGTGGTCAATTCGGAATATTGCCAGGAGATGCAGAGATTGACTTCCCAGAAAGTGAACCCATTAACAGTGCTCCCACAGTTTCAGGACCGCCTACCGATCCTGGTCCCGAAGGGGAATAGCCATTACTATTCCATTCCTGGCATAGATGGTCTGTGGCCTTCAGTAACTACCATACTGAAGGTTATAGACAAGTCTACCCCTCTTATGATCTGGTCCCGTAGGGAAGCCCTGGCTGAAGCCTATAACCTTATCCACACTCACTGGCCTGATATGGCTATGGATGAGATATTTGCCTTGGCTGAAAAGTACCCCGATGAGGCCAGAGATACAGCCGCTGACCTTGGCTCCAGGTTGCATCAAGCCATTGATTCTGCTTTTGAAATAGGGATGGAGATAATTGCGCTTGGGGCGGCTAAAATGCCTGAGGTTGAAGAAGAAGATAGGCCAGCTTTTACTGCGGCCTTGAATTTTTTAGCTAGGCAAAACCTTATTCCTGTAGCTACAGAGTTTGCCTCTTGGAATCCTGATAGGCCTGGAGCACCATCGCCCGGAACCGTTGACGTTGTGGCCAGGAACGCCGATGGGGAGCTGGTAGTGGTGGACTGGAAACGTAGTAGCGGTATCTATAAGGAAGCTGCCTATCAGGTAGCGGCTTATGCCAATAACGTGGCCATGCTAACTGGAGAGGATGTTGTAGAGGCTTGGGTGGTGCAGCTGCCCAAGCCTGGGAGCACTGTGACTAACAGTAAGCCTATCACTGACCTACCTGGGGCATACCATACCTATCTGGCAGCGGAAAGACTTTACTATAGTTTGAACCTCAAGGTGATGTGATGCAAATACACCTATCTGTTTCTGGAGTATGGGGAACCTGAAGATTTAAGGGAGTTGGTAGCGGAGTAGGTATGGTCAATGATTTCGGAGCTGGCCTCCGAGCTGAACAGGATAAGGCCGATGCTGAAGAGAACAGAATATCATCGGCCAGGGAAGCATTGCCTGATGAGTCCCAATGTGATGTGTGTGAATGGTTTGACCTGGAGCATGTGGATGTTCGTCGGGTGCTCTACGCTAGAGACCCTTCCGGTAGGCTCTATGGTATGGCTGGGTGTAAATGTCAGGAAAGAGAGGATGCAGCGTTGGCCAAGTTGTTGAAACAGGCCAACCTGCCCCTCAATTCCCATCGTGATTTTGATTCTTTTATCCAGAGAGATGGCACCGAGCCGTTGTACCGCGCCGCCCGAAACTTTGTGGATGGTCATGGTCCACCTATTCTGGTGATGGTAGGTGGGACTGGTGTAGGAAAGAGTCACCTGATGGAGTCAGCTATACGTTATCTGGTCCGAAATAAACATAAAGCCAGGTACGAGCTGGCTCCAAACTTTTTAGATAGGTTACGACACACTTTCTCAGGCAGGAGTGAGTCGGACCTATATGAGCTCACAGCCTGGTATCAGGCCTTTGAAATACTGGCTATGGATGATGTGGGGATGGAAAAGGGAACTGACTTTGCTGGCGCCGAGCTAACTAGGTTATTGGATATTCGTATTCAGGCTCAGCGCCGCACGATTGTATCCACTAATCTCAATAAAGCTCAAATGGCTCAGCATTTAGGGGATAGGCTAGCCTCTAGGCTATATGAAACTAATCCAAATCTTGGCACAGTAAAATTAGTAGAGTGCTATGTCAGTGATTACAGGAGTTTCAATGCTCAGAATAATATTCCCCTATCTACCTCCAGCTAGCTTCTCAGGTAATGACCGGAGAGGTTTTTACGCTAGGCGCGGGAAGAAAGGTGATGCCCAGGTAATCAAGAACGATCTCATTGGGTTATTAGAAGAGGCTGGCTGGAACCACAAACCCATACAGTTCCCTGAGGTTAGGGTTACTTTTGTCTTAGATGGTAGACGTAGAGACCATGACAATATGGTAGCTAGAATGAAACCTATCTGGGATGGGTTGGTATCTCTTGGGGTGCTGGTAGACGATAGCCTACGCATGTTGGGCTGGCCTGAGTACAGAGATAGAAAGAAAAAGAAGGGAGAAGATATGCACACTATTTTGGAGTTGTGGTCTAAACCATGAAGGTGTAGTGCTGGTGGGGCAACTCTGGAGGCATCCTACGTTCAGCGACCAGGAGGAAGTAATGGTTAATCGTAATTCCAAGGGTCAAATAACTAAGGGCTCAGCGGGCAGGCTGGCCGTTAAGGGATTCAAAACAGCGGCTCAGTGGGCGCTGGAAGGGGTAACGGTCTTTAAGTCCTCTGGAGACCTGCCCAGGGAAGAGCGCGAGACTAATATCAGCTTCATTAACAGTCAGAAAGATGCTGAAGTAGATACCTGCGAACAAAGATGGATGCGTAGGTTGGAAGCTGATGGAGCTATTCCACAAAGTATCCATGTGTACTCTGTTGGGGATGGAGAGCATCGGTCGTATATAATACCGAAAGCATGGGTGAAGATGCCCTATAAAACTAAAAGAAGTACATCGTGATGGATGAAGTAGCTGCTATCCCTTCATTCCGTTGTGAGCAATGCAAGCAACAGTTTCCATTAACCAGGTGGGAGTGGCTTTATCTCCCCAATAGTGAAGCCTGGTTACACAGAAAATGCGGGTGGGCAGTTAAAATTGACAGTCAGAATGAGAGAGAGACAGGAAGGGAGTAATATCCCTTCCTCTTTTTTTATTACCTTCCAAAGGCTACACCTGCCTTCAGGAATGCCTGAGGGAGCTCAGGTGCTGCATGTTCCTCATTCCCTAATATCTGAGTGCAGGTATGAAGTAATTGGGACAGTACATAATCAGATCATCAATATTGATGCGGTATATGCTGTGGGAGAAGATCACGTACCACTCAATCTAGTAGACCGAATAATCCTACAAAGTTATATCAATCAAGAGTTACAGAATCGTGGTATGACAATTAGATACTGGAGCGTGGATAGAATATATGCCGGGGAATAAGAAACGATACAACATTGGGGACCAGCTTTACTATGCTGGTATCAACGCGAAACATACTGGGCATACTGGTTTTGTTATTGGGTTTAATGAGAGAAAAGCTAATACGGATGCCTATAAATGGTTGTGCTCTGAATGCTCCGTTACCCTATTTTTAAGTGCAGGTCAGTTGACCAGATCTCTTGAAGATGCACTCTATTCGTGAGAATATACCTACAAGACCTAGCGTTATCGTGGTGAAGGCAAAAATCATGTGACATCTTCCTCTCGTCACTTAGCCCTTCATCTCCCTAAGGGCGCTAGGTCTTGCTATTGGAGGAATATGGTTCTTGAAGATCAACTAAATAGTTTCCTACAGAGCCCAGTTCCAGAACTGACAATAGATGAGCTCCTGCTTATTGACTGGGCGCTATGCTCATCCTCTGGGTGTATTCCAGGTGCTAGCCTACAAGAGCTTCAAGAGTGGCGCCCCTTCAGGGAATCCCTATGGGAAGTGATTATTGATGCGGACTTTCCTGGGCCTAACAATGTGAACCCGAAACCGAATCCCTTCGATGTTGGCCCAGTTAATGCCAGTATCCTTCTCCCAATTATCCCCACTTCCTTCCGCTGGGGTACTGGTCCTGACTGTGGTTTCACTCTTAAAATAAAACTAGCTAAAGTAATATTCGGAAGAGATCCAAATGCCAACAAGAACCAAGCCAGTAGTAACCCCGCGCCCCCAGACGCAGCCGCAGCCTGAACCTGGGTTCGAGCCAGCCAGGGTATGTCCAGCCCAGATAGAAAGGTTTGCCCCATAACCATGCCCATTGATAGTTATTCATGATCTAACTATCGACCTTGAAGGTAATCGTATCTGGCGAAACGATGAAGAGATCCTTCTGGGCTATCAAGAATACCAAGTTCTTTGGGCTTTACTAAACAATAGGGGTCGGATATTAACCCATGATCAACTACTTAGAGATGATGATTGGGTTAGCACAGAGGACTCGCATCATAGATTGCAGGTAATAATATATAGGTTGCGTAGCAAGGTGGGTTATTCTCTTATCACTACGAGAACAGGGATAGGGTACGGGATATTAGTATAGAAGATGGACAACTAGAAGATTCTATCCGTTGGGGTAGCTATAACTCCCCCCGTATGTGCGAAACCAGCGGTTGTTACGAGAAGGCTCTAGCCATGATGAAGGTTGGAGACCGCAGGGTGTGGATGTGCAATCTCTGCCTTTATAAGGCTACTAAAGGATTAGCGACCTATGAAGAGCCAGAGTAAACACGCACCTTGGGAGATCGGGGAGAGGAAGTTTACTGGATATAACGATTATCAAGAAGCCTTATGGAATGCTTTTAACGATGCTTATCATGCTGCGGTTGGCGGGTATGAGAAGTGTCGGCAACCCTCGCCATTTACTGTTTTTGATGAGGCTAGGCTGGAGGTTTGGAAAGATAAGGTAGTGAACGCCTGGGCTTATGAGGCTGGTTCCAGGGATAAAAAGACTAAAGGAATGAAGTGGGAGGACTATCCTGAGAATCTATGGTACTATCTGTACGAGCGGATGGTAGCAGCTGATGGGCTAAAGCTACCCGCCAGCTAGTCTTTCTAGTATAAACCACACCCCAGCCACAATACCGCCACCGCCACCAGCTGCACTTGCTCTCTCAGTCCAGATATTTTTAGAGCCTGTTTTAGCTATCTTGTAGTACCGCTCATCTTGAATGGCTCGGTACTTCCTACTTTCGTTTATGAACTGAGTCAGTTCCTTCCTGAGCTCCGAGATGGTAGACAAACCAGCATCCACCCTCTCATCTAAACGAGCGTAGTTCTCTTCAACCGTCCGCATCCGTTCTTCTATATCTGGCATTTAAGATATTCTAGTAGCTCTGAGAAATGAACCGGCACGAACAGTAGTTGTGCTGGAATCCCCAGTAGATTGTGCCCAGCGCACGGTTATAGACCCTGCATTGCTGCCATTTGTTACCACGCCCCAATGTGCAACAACAACTTGGGAGCCCACTCCAGCACCACCGCTTGACCGAGCGCCGCCTATGCCAGAGCCAGCAGCAGTTAGTAGATTCCCCGTTCCTGAAGTAGCAGCGGTTTCCAGGGCCATAAAGCCAGATAGCTGGCTAGCCCCTGATGGCCCATTTAAACCCATTTTGAAGTCAGCAGCCGTTGCACTGTCATAAAATAAGACAACCTCCACCAACCACACTTCATTTGCCGCAATGGAAAAGGTTAGGTCATTATCATCTTGAAGAGTAGTATCCGGCCCTATCAAAGCCTCATCAGAGGATTTCCGAACTAAAATAACCCCTCCGATGTCTGTTATGTCTACTTCACCGCCCCCAGCCGCGTCAGCATGGTCGTGAGTAGCGTTAGTAAACGATGCGATGGTGGGAGTGGTTAAGGTTTTGTTAGTTAGGGTTTGGGTGTTTGTAGTTCCAACCACAGCCCCAGTAGCTCCGTGAGCTACAGTAGGGTTATCTACTTCAGCTCCATGATCTAAGTTAGATAAGGTGTTGTTATCTCCATTGATAGTTTTGTTGGTTAAGGTAGCTGCAAAGGCATTAAATACAAAAGTATCGTTGCCAGTTAGTAGCGGGAGTGTAACAGTTCTATCATCTACTAGCTCACTAACCCCAAAAACATATTGGTGATTTGCGGATGTGTCGTTAATTTGTGGCGTAGTGAGAACTGGCGAAGTCAGTGTTTTATTGGTTAATGTTTGGCTATCTGATGTCCCAACAATAGTTCCAGTTGGGGGAGTGGG
>JABAHR010001709.1_pt1 | contig 15288 bp, 13 predicted proteins | sample 7062101 | NCBI WGS metagenome assembly JABAHR01 (sample SAMN14534553, study PRJNA622989) | marine sediment metagenome | biome: marine biome [ENVO:00000428]; feature: marine pelagic biome [ENVO:01000023]; material: deep marine sediment [ENVO:00002113] | place: India: Gulf of Kutch | collected... | reverse complement strand
TCGGGCATCGATACCGAGACGGCCGCCAAGCTCGTGCAGATCGGGCACCGCAGCCGCAACCTGAAGGGCCACGGCCTGGACGAAGGCATCTCCACTCGCCTGCTGGTCTACGCCGGCCAGATGATCAGCGAAGGCATCGAGCCCGCTGCTGCATGCCAGATGACGCTGGTAACGCCGCTGACGGACGATCCCGACATGCGCGAGACCCTGGAAGCGGCGGTAGCGACGTTCTTCGTCAGCTGACGTGACCCGTCTTCCTCTGGCGACCGGAGTCAGGCGATGACCGTCAATTTCGAAGACTACGCTGCATGCATAGAGGGGGCCGCCCCGGAGGTCGCTGACACCCTGGAGTCCACGTTCCACGACGCGGCGCGCGTCATGTCGCCGGCGGGCCTGCGCGACTACATGGAAGGTGCCAAAGGACTCTGCAACCTGGGTCGCGGACCCGACGTCGTGTTGTCCTACCTCGAAGAGATGCCTGCTGTCGTACAGGAGTGTGGCGAGGACGTGATCCGCGACTGTCTCGAGGCCGCGATGAAACTCTCCTCGATGACGTCCGGCCAGGTCATCGCACTCCTGTTTGCCAGCCTGCCCACCGCTGCTCGGCGCCTCGGCGACCCGGAACTGCTCCGCGGCTACCTGACGCTCATCCACCAGCTCTCGGCGAAAGCAGCCCGTGGCCTGCGCCCGATGCTCGGCAATATCGACCAGCTATTGTCCATGCTCACGCTGTCCGGGCTGCGGCGCTGGGCGAACTTCGGTGCCGATGCGTACCGGCGCGACCTCGACAACCTGGTCAAGTACTTCAACCTCGAGAGCGCCGACAGCAAGAAGATGCTGCAGCAGGAGCGGCGCGGCACCCTGTTCGTCGACACGCAGCGCAAGCTCAACTTCTACCTGCGCGCGCTGTGGGGGCGCGACTTCTTCCTGCGCCCGACAGCCGCCGACCACGAAGGCTTCAAGCCTTACTGCGAGAACCGCGTTATTCACCTGCCGGACGCCGTCGACACGATCGGCGGGGCGTCCGGTCTGGAACTCTACCGGGCCCAGGCCGCTCACCTGGCGGCGCACCTCTGTTACACCACGAGGGCAATCCCCGGCGAGGACCTGAGTCCCCCACAGATGTTCCTGATCGGGATGATCGAAGATGCCCGCGTGGAATACCGGGCCGCACAGGCATTTCCGGGGCTAAAGATGCTTTGGGGCCGGCTGCTTGCCGTCGATCATGGAGATGCCACCGATCACGCTACCGTGCCACTGCTCGAGCGCTTCGCGCACTGCCTCAATGACGACACGCTGAGCGTCGGTGACGCGGGGCTCGATCGGATCGCCGCCCGGTTCCACGCCGATATCGAAGCACGCCAGGATGACAACCTGTTCTCCCGCGAGCTGGGCCTGGAACTGTTCCAGCAGCTGGCCGAGCGCAAGGAGCTCCCGAGCCTTCGCATCCTCGAGTCCAGCCGCATCCCGTACCGCGACGACAATCGTATCGTCTGGGCATTCGAGCCGTTTGCCCGGGAAAGTGAGGGCGCCGAGTACATTCCGGCCTGGCAGCGCCAGGTGCGCAAGTACGTGAGCGCGGTGGAGATGGCCAACGAAGTGGACTGCGAGCTCGCCGGAGACGATGCCCAGGAAGTGTGGGTATGCGCGTCCGAGTTCATGCCCTACGAAGATNNAGCTACAACGACATGTGGGGCAAGGAACCGATCTCGGCGCCATATCACTACCAGGAATGGGATTACCAGGTGCAGCTCTACCGTCCCGACTGGGCGACGGTCTACGAGCGTCGCGCGAGCAAGGGCGACGCCGACGAGATCGAACGCATATTGACCGAATACAAGCCCATCGCGCACAAGATCAGGCATATCATCGACAGGCTGTCGCCGCAGGGCGTGCAGCGCCTGCGCAATCTCGAGGATGGCGACGAGATCGATATCAACGCCGCCGTCGACGCCTTGATCGCGATCCGCATGGGTATGCAACCGGACACGCGCATCACGATGCGCAACGTCATCAAAAACCGCGATCTCGCTGTAACCGTATTGCTCGATCTGTCGGAATCCACGAACGAGACAATCGACGGCTCGGACAAGACCGTGCTGGACCTGACCCGGGAAGCGGCGGCATTGGTCTGCACCGCTATCAGCGGCGTCGGCGACCCGTTTGCCGTGCATGGCTTTGCGTCGGAAGGGCGCCACGACATTCACTATTACCGATTCAAGGACTTCAACCAGAAATTCGACCGGGAAGCGAAAGCAAGGCTCGACGGCATGAGCGGCGGGCTGTCCACGCGCATGGGCGCCGCCATGCGCCACGCTGGGCACCACCTGCTCGCGCAACCGGAGCGCCGCAAGCTCCTGTTGCTGGTGACGGACGGTGAGCCCGCCGACATTGACGAGCGAGACCCGCAGCACCTGCGCCACGATGCGAAGCAAGCGGTCGAAGAACTTTACGCCAGCGGCGTTCTGGCCTACTGCCTGACCCTGGACCCGAACGCGGATAGCTACGTGAAGAGGATCTTCGGGGTGAACAACTACACGATCGTGGACCGCGTCGACCGCCTGCCGGAAAAGCTCCCGACGTTGTTCGCCAGCCTGACCAGCTAGCGGCAGCGGCTCGGGTTGCCCTCGTGATCCCGCCGCTCACCCGGGTCGGCCGGAGCCCTCGCTATTTCCGAGCGTCCGGGCGCGGCTGCATCAGCCCGACGTTGCCTATGCGGCTATAGACGCTCGATGACTGTCGTAATGCCCTGCCCCAACCCAACGCACATCGTGGCGACGCCCAGCGTACCGCCGTTCTGCCGCATCACATTCAGCAAGGTACCGGTAATGCGCGCACCTGAGCAGCCGAATGGATGACCGAGCGCGATGGCACCGCCATTCAGGTTGACCTTTTCGTCCAGGGCATCCAGCAGACCGAGGTCTTTCAGCACGGGCAATGCCTGCGCGGCAAAGGCCTCGTTCAGTTCCACGTGGTCGATATCGGACATGCCCAGCCCGGCCCGCTTCAGCGCTTTGTGCGTCGAGGGAACCGGCCCGTAACCCATGATCGACGGATCGACCCCGGCGACCGCCATTGCCCGAATTCGCGCCAACGGCTCCACACCCAGCGACTGCGCGCGCTGGGCGGACAGGACGATCATGCACGAGGCGCCGTCCGTGACCTGCGACGAACTGCCCGCGGTGACCGTACCGTTCGCGGGATCGAAAACCGGCTTTAGTTGGGCGAGCCCCTCGACCGTTGTGTCCGGACGAATGGTCTCGTCCTGTTCTACCAGCACTTTGAAGCCGTTGGCGTCATGGCCTTCAATGGGGATGATTTCCCCGCTGAACTTCCCGTCAATGGTCGCCTGGTGAGCGCGGTGGTGCGACCGGGCAGAGAACTCGTCCTGGGCCTCGCGCGTGATGCCGTGCATCCTGCCCAGCAACTCCGCGGTCAGGCCCATGGAGCCTGCCGCTTTAGCGGCATGCTTGGATAACGCGGGGTTGATATCGACCCCGTGGGTCATGCCGATATGGCCAAGGTGTTCGACGCCGCCGACAACGAACATGTCCCCGCTCCCCGTCATGATTGCCTGGGCGGCACTGTGCAATGCCGACATGGACGAGCCGCAGAGGCGATTTACGGTCTGTGCAGGTACTTCGTGCGGAATCACGGACAATAGGGACACCATCCTCGCGACATTGAAACCCTGTTCGAGTGTCTGCATGACGCAGCCCCATAAAACGTCTTCCACGTCGGCCGGATCGAGCTTTGGGTTGCGGGCAAACAGGCCGTCTATCAGGGCTGCCGACATATCGTCGGCACGAGTGTGGCGGAAACAACCGTTCTTCGAACGCCCCATCGGCGTACGTGCAAAATCTACGATGACCGCATCTCTCGGATTCAGACTCATTTCAATACTCCCGCTCGCAGCTTATCCGAAGAAGGCGTCGCCACTGGCGGCCATCTCTCGCAGTTTTTCAGTGGGTCGATACATGGTTTTCTGTGGCCCCGCCGACGCCGCAAGCTCGTCGGCCCTGGCCACGAACTTCCCGATGCCATAGTCGTCGATGTAGTGAAGCGCTCCGCCGCGGAACGGCGGAAAACCGATTCCGTAGATCAGGGAAAGGTCAACGTCCGTGGCGGAGGCCGCGATGCCGTCTTCCAGGCATCGGACCGCTTCGAGGCACATCGGGATCATCATCGAGTCCGCGATCGTCTCATCGTCGAGTGCCTCGCTGCCCTCTATGACCGGCGCCAGCAGTGCGGCAACCTCATCGTCGACGATTTTCTTCGGGCGCCCTTTCTTGTCGGCCTCATACGCGTAGTATCCTCGGCCGTTCTTCTGCCCTAACCGCTTGTTTTCGAACATTACTTCGTGGCAGGTCTTGAAGTCGTATTTCATACGGTCCGGGAACCCCTCCGCCATCACGGCGCCCGCGTGGACACCGGTGTCGATGCCCACGACGTCACACAGGTAGGCGGGTCCCATCGGCCAGCCGAAGCGCTCCATCACGCGGTCGATCTGCGTGAAATCGACGCCGCGCCTCACCAGGCCCATGAAGGCGCCGAAGTAAGGCATGAGGATGCGGTTCACGAGGAACCCCGGGCAATCGTTGACGACGATCGGCTTCTTGCCCATCGCCAGCGCATAGGCGACCGTCCTCGCAATCGCATCCTCTGCTGTCTTCTCTCCCCGGATGACTTCGACGAGCGGCATCCTGTGCACCGGATTGAAAAAGTGCATGCCACAGAAGTTTTCGGGACGCTTCAAGGGTTCGGAGAGGTGGGTGATCGAAATGGTCGACGTATTCGATGCGAGAACCGCATCTTCACGAATCTGCGCTTCGGTTTCCGTGAGGACACCGTGTTTCACCGTCGGATTCTCGACCACGGCCTCGACGACGACATCGACATCGCCGAAACCCTCATAGCTGAGGGAAGGCTGGATCTTGCTGAGGACACCGGCCATTTCAGCGGCAGACATGCGTCCCCGCTCGACCTGCTTGGACAATAACTTGCCGGCCTCAGCCAGCCCGAGGTCGATACCGGCCTGCGCGATGTCCTTCATGATGATCGGCGTGCCTTTGAGCGCGGACTGGTACGCGATTCCGCCACCCATGATCCCTGCACCGAGGACTGCAGCACGCTCCACCTTCCCTGCTTTCCTGGCGAGACCTTTGGCGTGGCGAGAAAGTAGCTGGTCCCCGAGAAACAGACCGACCAGGTTTTTTGCCGCCCTGGTCCGCGCCATCCTCGCGATGCCTCTTGCTTCCTCGAGCAGTGCATCATCGCGACTCATCCCGGCGGCCTTCTGCATGATCTCGATGGCAGTTACCGGCGCGGGATAATGAGGGCCTGCCTTGGCGGCGACAAATGCCTTCGCCGTCTCGAACACCATCGTGGCTTCCACGTGATTCAGCTTGAGCGGCTCCTGTTTCTCCCGCCGCTTTGCCCGGTAGTCGAGCTTTCCGTCCACGCACTGTTTCAACAAAGATACGGCCGCATCGCGCAGCTGTTCCGGTGAAACCACCGCATCGACTGCGCCGAATTTCAATGCCTGGTCCGATCCCTGTTCTTTTCCCGACGCAATCCACTCGATTGCATTGTCAGCGCCTACGAGGCGCGGCAAACGCGTCGTGCCGCCGTACCCGGGAATGATGCCCAGCTTCGTTTCCGGGAATCCGACGCGCGCCGCGCCCGCCATGACCCGGTAATCGCAAACGAGCGCCATCTCGAAACCACCACCCAGCGCGATGCCGTTGATCGCGGCCACCGTGGGTATCGGCAGGTCCTCGAAGGCGTTGAAGGCCTCGAGGTTGATCTCGAGAATCCTNNGTGGGTATTGGCAAATCCTCGAACGCGTTGAAGACGGTGCGGTTGATCTCGAGGATCTTGTCCGCGATTTCATCCTCGCTTGCACGGAATAACGCGCCGAATTCCGTGATATCGGCACCGACGATGAAGACCGGCTTGCCACTTGTCACGATGACACCGTTGAGTGACGGATCGGCCGCGATCGCCGCCGTGGCCTCTTTCAATTCATTGAGCGTCAACGCGTTGAACTTGTTGACCGAGTCATCCTCGAGGTCGAAGCAAAGTTCGGCGATGCCACCGTCAGTGGCCGTGACCGTTATCGCTTTTCCCGAGTAAATCATTTCCATCCCCTTCAATATTCGATGTGCGCGACCTAGAACGCGAAATGGTCCTCATCCATCGCCATCAGCGAGGCAGGACCGGTCGAAATCGTCTCCAGAAGCGTTGTCGTACGCGGCAGGATCTTTGCGAAATAAAACTCCGCGGTCTGGAGCTTCGCGCGATAGAACGCCTCTTCGGTGGTACCTTGCTCCAGCCTTCGGTATGCGGCGCGCGCGCTTGCCGCCCAGACAACGCCGAGCAATACATACCCGGAGAACATCATGTAGTCCACCGAAGCCGCGCCCACGGCATCCCGGTTACGCATGCCAGCAAAACCGATCTTGCGAGTCAAGGACTTCCATTGCTTGGTGAGGCGGACCAGCGACTTCGAGTAAGCCCGCAGCTCCCTGCGGCTGCGAGACCGCTTGCAGAAATCCAGGATGAACGCCGTTATCGGGGCCAGCGCCTTGCCGCGTGTCCCCAGGACTTTCCTGCCGAGGAGATCCAGTGCCTGGATGCCCGTCGTGCCTTCGTAGAGCGTGCTGATCCTGGCGTCCCGCACATTCTGTTCCATCCCCCACTCATTGATATAGCCGTGCCCGCCGAAACACTGCAGGCCCAGGTTGGCGCTCTCGAATCCGGTCTCGGTCAGGAAGGCCTTGATGATGGGCGTCAGGAAGCTGAGCACGCTGTTGGCGAGTTCGCGGGCCTCGGGATCGTCGGACTTGGTCAGGATGTCGCCCTGGGTGCTGGCGAAATAGATCAGCGCGCGTCCGCCTTCGGCGAATGCTTTCTGCGTCAGCAACATGCGACGCACGTCCGGGTGCACGATGATCGGGTCCGCGGGACCGGCGGGGTTCTTTGGCCCGGACAGGGATCGCATCTGCAGGCGGTCCCGGGCGTAGGCAAGCGAATTCTGAAAAGCGAGTTCGGAATGTGCGAGCCCCTGGAGGCCCGTACCGAGGCGCGCAAAGTTCATGAACGTGAACATGTAGCTCAGGCCCTTGTTCTCCTCGCCGACCAGGTAGCCCGTCGCGTCATCGAAGTTCAACAGGCATGTCGCATTGCCGTGAATGCCCATCTTGTGTTCGAGGGCGCCACAACTCACTTTGTTGCGCTCACCGATCGAACCGTCTTCTCGAGGCATGAACTTGGGAACGATGAAAAGCGAAATACCCCGTGTACCCGGTGGCGCGTCCGGTATGCGGGCGAGCACGATGTGGACGATATTCTCCGCAAGATCGTGTTCGCCGGACGACACAAACAGCTTCGTACCGGTAATGCGGTAAGTACCGTCCGGGGCCTGCTCGGCCTTGGTCTTCAAGAGACCCAGGTCGGTCCCGCTGTGCGCCTCGGTCAGACACATCGTGCCCGTCCAGCGACCGCTCACGAGGGGTTCCATGAAGATCGCTTTCTGCGCTTCCGAGCCGTGTTTGTCGATGGTTTCCATTGCTCCGTGGGAAAGCCCGGGATACATCGACCATGACCAGTTCGCCGTGCCGTTCATCTCCCGGACGGCGGTTCCGAGGGACATGGGCAGGTCCTGGCCGCCGTGTCGGGACGGCTGGTCCAGTGATGGCCAGCCACCGTCGACGTATTGCTGATAGGCCTCTTTGTAGCCGGGCGGTGTCCTTACCGCGCCGTCGTCGAGAATTCGACAACCTTCTTCGTCACCGGTGGAGTTTAGCGGCGCCAGCACCTCTTCGGCGAACTTGCTGGCCTCGCCCAGGATCGCGTCCATCAACTCCTGGTTGACCTCATCACAGCCGGGCAACGACTGGTAGTGCTTCTCCAAGTTCAACAGATCCTGCATGACAAACTGCATGTCGCGCAAAGGGGCTTTGTAGGTCGCCATATCAACTCTCCGTAGTTTCGGCGTACAGTTGTACGCACAACTGTACCATAAATTTGGTAGGATGCAACGAGACGCCCGATAGTGCCCCCCTTGCACTGAAAGGAACCGCGACTTGAATCGCTCGAGAAAAGCGCAAAAAGAAGAAACCCGCCAGCGGCTCATGACGGCGGCCGCCGCGGAACTGGCGCTGGGGCGGAGCTTCGATACCCTGAGCCTGCGCGAAGTGGCGAAACTCGCCGGGATCGCCCCGACGTCCTTCTACCGGCATTTCCACGACATGGAAGGCCTGGGGATGGCCCTGATCGAAGAACACGGCGTGGGTCTGCTGACCCTGATGCACCGTGTCCGCGAACAGGCATCCGAAGGGCGGTCGGTCATCAGGGCCTCGGTCGAGACCTTGTTCGACTATATTTTCAGCAACCAGGGCGTGTCGCGGATGATCCTGCAGGAGAGCATGGCGCGGGATTCGGTGTTCCGTGAAGCCGCGGAGAAGCTGTTCGTAACGCTGTCGAAAGACCTTGCGAACTTCCTGGTTTGGGATGCCAGGCAAAGAGGCGTGCCGCTGAGCCATCCGCAACTCGCCGCCAATTCCGCCGTCGCCATCCTGTTCACCACCGGGATCGCGGTCCTCAACGCGCCGGCCGAGGCCCGCGATCGGAGCATCGAGGCTGCGATCATTCAGTTGCGGATGATCATGCGTGGCGCCGAAGCCATGGGGAAATCCGCGTGAGACGCGATCCCATCGTGGAGGCACGGAATTGGTCGTTATAGCGCGCCGGGTCGCCGCGAGTGAACCTGCGTCCTCGCTGGTACAAGACCTGCTCATTGCCAAACGAAAATGGGCCTCCGAGGAGGCCCATTGTTCGTTTCGCAGCGGAGGCATGGTTACTGTAACGTGATTCTGTATTCGGTGCGCAATCCCACACCGTCTGGCGAGTTGCCGCGGAGTACACCAGGCCCCCCATCACAAAAACTGTCCTTGTCTTCATCGCAGGTTGTCGTTCTTACCTTGACGAAGTAAGTGCCTGTCGCCGGTGCTTCCCATACGATTTCTGAGCGCGGGAATGGAGGGAAACCCGACTCCAGATCCACGGTATTTGTCTCATCTTCCGTATTCCCGATATTGTCGTGGAACAACAGAATCGAGCTTCCGTCCTGGTCGTACAAGATCAGCTGGGTGTCCGTTTCGAGACCGTCCAGCGTCGTTTCAATCTTGTAGACGCTCCCCTGCACGGCATCAAACTTGAGCCAATCCGAATTGTCGAAACAGAAATTACGCGTTTGTGTGGCGCCTAAGGCAATCGGAGTCGCGGTATCGCTGTTGTCATCGCCCTCGAATGCATCGTCTGCACAGGACTCATTGGAGACCGACACCTTGTGAGCGGTAAGCAGTTTCGCGTTATCGTCCTCATTGGTTTCGGGAACGACTACGCGGCTTGGGAAAGTGTACTCCACTGTATCCGTCGATCGCGGAAAGTCATACCAGTGAAACTCATCGATATAATCCACGATGGCTCCAGCGAAATACTCGCCCGCCGGCACATTTCTTTTGACATCCAGCTGATGGTTGTATTGGTAGTTCTCTCCGGGGGCAAGACCTTGCATGCCAAAAGGCACATCGGAGCCCGTAAAGAACTCGCCGACAAATATCGACGTGTCGCCGATATATATATCATCGACCGTGATTTCTTCGTCCGTAGACAGGTAATAGCCGACACTGATGAAAGCGATCGCCGTGTCTACGCCCTCCGCCGTGAACGTGTCTTTACCGATGTTCTGGATGATCGCGGAAACGGTATTGGGGCTGCCCGGAACCACTTCATCGTGGATAGCAAACGACGACACGACAAGGTTGATGTCCGGAAGCACGTTCACCGGCAGGCTTACCACACGGGAATCGTCGATCGTAGCGGTCACGGTAACCTCGCCCGGTGTGGTAAACGTATGTGACACCGACGCATTACCGGTGGTCGTCGCTGTCGCACCATCACCAAAATCCCACGTCACCTGGGCACCTGTACCGTCTACACCGCTCACGTCGAATGTCACGACGAGGGGATTAATTCCCTCTTGCGTACTCGCGGTTACTGCCGCATCCGGAAACGACTCTCCTGGTTCTTGAACTGCTGGACCCTGGTAGGGATCGCCGTCACAACCGAAGAGGAGAATCGACAGTGGAATTAGACATAATTGGAGGAAGAGTTTGAATGACGAACGATTTCCGGACATAGCCGCTGCCTCCCATTGGATGCAAGTCTCTGGAGTTGGGCGCAAGTATGGTGTCAGTACCGCCAATATCGTTAGGATTTAATAACTTGATCGTTGGACTATTTTGACTTTTCATGACCCCCCGGGTGCGTGCGGTAGAATCGAGCGATCAACGATCCCCTGACGCCAATCATGTCCGAGCAGTCCTTTTTTGCCGAATTACGAAAGCGCAAGGTCGTGCAGGCGGCCGCAATCTATGGCGCCGTTGCCTGGGGCGTCACCGAAATCGTCGTCACCGTCGTGGAGCAGCTGTTCTTGCCACAGTGGGTTGCCACTCTCGCCGTCATTTTCTTCGTCGTTGGTTTCCCCGTCGCCATGTTCCTTTCCTGGACGTTTGACGTCACGGCGGACGGCATTCACCGAACCGTCGTTTCGAGCCGGCGCGGTACCGCCAGCATAGCTCTATCGATGGCCCTGTTACTGGCCGGTACGGCGGGACTGTTCTTCCTGATCAAGCCGGCGCTGGAAGAGACGGGGCAACGGGATGGGTCAACCGCCTTCGCCGAGAACAGCATTGCGGTCCTGCCTTTCGACAATGCCGGCGGGGATGCGAATGACGCATACCTCAGCGCAGGACTAAGCGACGAACTTCGCGATCAGCTAAGTCGTGTGCCGGAGCTGCGCATAGCGGCGCGCTCATCGTCGGTCGCGGCGGTGGAGCGTGGCATGGACGCAAAGGTAGCTTCGGAGAGCCTCGGCGTGGTCTACCTGGTCGAGGGTAGCATGCGACGGACGGGCAACCGGCTGCGCGTGTCGGTGCAGCTGATCGAGGGTCGAACCGGGTACGCCGTATGGTCCGACGCGTACGTGCGGGGCGCCAATGAATTTCTCGGTGTACAGCAGGCAATTGCCGAAGAGATCGTGCAACGCCTTCTGCCGGCGGCCGGGCAAGTGGCGATGTCCCCGGCGACCCGGAACGCCGATGCCAACGAGCTGATGCTGCTCGCGCACTACTACGAGCAGCAGGTTCGCGCCCGGCAGGTAACCGACCAAGATAAATTGCTCGAAGCTATCCGTCTTTACCGCCAGGCCACGGTAGCGGATCCTGACTCTGCCATTGCACACAGCCGATTGGCAGGTGCCCTGTTGTTCCTGGGTGACCACGAGNNCCCACGAGGCCGCGGAGGCACCGATCTACAAGGCGCTCTCCCTCGACCCCGGTCTGTCCGAGGTCCAGAACACGCTCGGCGAGTACTACTGGGTACGAGGGTTGCCTGAAGCCCGCCTGGCCTGGCAGAAGGCAATAGAACTCGACCCCTTCAACGCCGATGCGCTTGCCAACTATGCGCACCTGACGTCACTGTCTTACAGGGACTCGCACGATGGCCGCGGCACCCCCACTGCGATCCAGCTGTTCCGTCGCGCACTGGAACTCGATCCCTTGTCCCTGAACCGGCACGCTGCGCTCGGTGAGTTTCTGGGCAAGTATGGCTATGTGGACGACGTCCGGCCGATCATTCGCACTATTCAAGCCCTGTTCGACGATGCCGAATCATGCCGCGTTATCGCCTTGCTGTATGAGCTGATCGGTGAGGTGGACCGGGCAATCGCCTGGACGATAAAAGCGAGGGACCTCGAGCCGGCCAATTCGGACCACGTTGCGAAACTGGCCGACCTCTATGCGCTGATCGGCGATGCCGAGACGGCCCTCGCCCTGGAGTCGGAACCGAATCTCGGCGTCCTGTTTCATCTGCGCAGATACGAGCAGTTCATCGATACTGCCGAGATCATGATGATCGATCAGCCCGGGAATATCGAGATTCGCTATGCACTCGCTTTTGCTTACGCGGCGACCGACGCCTTCGAGAAGGCCATCTATGTTCTGCACTCGAGCGGCCTGCCGGACACGGTTATCGACGATCGGGCGCGCACGGTCTCCGATGTCGAGGCACTGACGACCCTGGTCAACGCGCTGGTAGCTTCCGGACTCCCCGAGGCCGTCGAGGCTGGCCAGTCACTGGCCAAGGGCTGGAACGACGGCACCTCGTGGGGCGAGATGGGCTGGCGAGCAATTTTCGATGGCTGCAACCTGGCGATCCGCGGACGCCACGAGGAAGCGCTCGAACTCCTGCCGCGCATCAAGGAGAGCCCCAGGCTGCGCCGCCCTGCCGTAATTCGGGACATGTATTGCTTCGAGCAGTACGCAGAAGAGCCGGTCTACCTCGACGTGCTGCATGACCAGGAAGTGCGCCGCGCCGCGCTGCGTGCACGACTGCCGGCGACCCTGGCAGACCTTGGCGTTAGCCTTAACTAGTCGCCACCGAAGAAGCGCGTAAGACCGAGCGTGAGCGCGAGATCGTCCTCGTTAGCCTCTTCGGTCCAGACGCTTCGGAAGGTACTACCCGACAGCCTCCACTTCGGGCTGAAGGAATAATCGATACCGAGGCCCCAGACCAAATTGCGGTTGCCGATCAGACGATCATGCTGCCACCACTCCTCCGTGTCGAAATCGTCCGGGTAAACGGGAGGAAAGGTGGCGTTCTCATTTATGTAGTCTGGCGACAACAGGCTGATTCCATAACCGTATTTCAAGCTAAGAAATGCGTTGACGGACAGGTTGGCCTTGAACCAGTAGCCGGCCGACAGGTGCGCCAGCCAGTAATCGACAGTTCGGCCCAGGGGCTTTTCCGAGAACACGTAGGCGAAGTCGCCGTAGAAATGCCAGTCCGAGAAATACGGCACGTAGCGAATCGATGTCCCCACCGGAATCGTCCAGAGATGCCGCCCTATCGCTGCCTTGGCAAAAATCGGATAGTCGGACGCTGGCACGCCGTAGCTGATGTATGGATACAGGGTCCACGGGCCGCTGGCGACGCGGTAGGAAACGCCGACGGAAAAGTCCTGGAAGGCGCCGTGGTAGTCGCCATCGTCCCAAAAGCTTTTGTCCGGCGGTACGAAATCGATCCAGTAAGGGTCGTTGGGATTGTGTGGATCGCCGCCCCACGGCACCTCGGAATTGAATCGCTTGCGCACGTAAGGAAGCGAACCGAACACCGTCCAGCGGTCGTTCAGCGCATAGTTGCCTGAAATCAATGTAACCTGGGTATCAGTCGTCCAGTAATCGAGGCGCTGATCCCTAGAAAGGAAAGCGCCGGATCGAAAGTATTGGAACTCGAGGCGAATGCTTGAATCGCCGCGCGATTGTTCCTGCCCGTGCGCCGCGCCCAGGAAAGGAATGGCGACCAGGCCCGCGAGCAGCAGGCTGGAAAGTGGAGCCAGAGGCCTCTTCACGCTGTCTGTTCCAGCCTCGGTATTGCTCTGGATCGCCTTCAGCCTCTTTGCTTCAGTGTTTTATGAATCGCTTTGAGGTAGTGCTTGATTTCGTCTTTCTCCGCGAGCATCACTCGTTCGTGCTCTTCGCGCGCCTCCTTCTTCTCTTCTTCCGTCAGCGCGACTGGCAGAAACGTAGGCGCATCGGCAGAAACATCCAAGTCTCGCGACACAACTGACTTGTCGCTGTACGCTGCGATGACCACGTCGTAGGCACCGGAACTGAGTTCGGCCTTGAGATCTTTGTCAGAGCTAACAAGTCGCACGCCGTGGCCCGAACGGGCAAGCTCTCTCGCCAACACTTCCGCACCCTCGCCTTCACCGTAGATCAGCACGCTACCCGGCAAGGGCGCCGTGTAGACCCGGTACGAAACCCCTTTCCCAACCCGGTACAAGCTATCCCCGCACGCGTAAGCATTGCTACTAATCAGTGCCGCGGCCAGAAGAGTGAGAAGGGTGGTGCAAGTTCTCATGGCGTTTTCTCCGCGTGTGCGTTGATTCAACTGCCTTCGTTGGTAGCACACGGTATGGGTAAACGCAATTCAGCAGCCTGCAAGTCGTTGATTTTTTGAGCCCGGCTGCCCTTTAGCAGAATTCTGTAGTATAGGCGGATCAAGCATATCCCCCAAAAGGAGTCGATTCCTGAGCCTTTCTTCAAAATACCGCGCCGGGGTCTATTTCGTTGGTGGGATTCTTGCGGGCGGAGCAATTTGCCTGCTCATGATTCGACTGAATGGACTGGCTCTCGTCAGTCAAGAAGATCTCGATCACCAGGCCCAGCTGATCGCCGACCTTCGAGAAGAGAATCACGAGCTGACTGACGATCTGTTCAATTACAGGGGACCGGACGCAGTTTTCGACCCGGCCGACCTGCCCTACGACGAGTCCGCTGACGCGCGCGCCTTGGTGTCGGACGCCCGCCAACAAGCGTTACGCGCAGGTAAGTTTCTGATGATCACCTTCGGTGCCAACTGGTGCATGGATTGCCGCACGCTTTACCATCATTTGAAGACAGACGAAGTCACGGGATACACCGACGGAGTACTTCATATCGCCCATGTCGATGTCGGCAAGTTCAGCAGGAACAGGGAGCTTGCGAAAGGGCTGGGTGTCGACCTCTCCCGTGGAATCCCGGTAGCAGTATTCTATGACCCGGCGGGAAACAAGATTGGGACAACAAATGACGGGCAACTTGAACCCGCGAGATACTACACCTCGGAGCAGATACTCAAGTTCGTCCAGGACATTGTCGAGAAATCGCAGATCGTGGCGCCGGACTCCGTTCAATAGCTAACCAGTCTGGTGGGCCGAAACACCCGAAAGAATTGCCTTCGTGGCTGCGCCGCTCCGTTTGTGCCGGTGACCGTCCCCCGTAATTCGAGCCATGCGGTATGTGGGATTTCCTAGTATTTTGAAGCAAAGGAGATCCCGATATGAAGCGCAAGCGCTATTCCGAAGAGAAGATCATCTCGATCCTGAAGGAGCACGAGGCCGGTGCCTCGGCGGCAAACCACGGCAGGCGGTCGCGGCCTTCGAACGCTCATTGCAGTCTCGCCACGGTGCCGGGCACGCCATGTTGAAGGCGGCCCAACTGGCGACCCACGGGGAATTTGAACAGGTGCTACATTTCTCGGACATTGTACTGCGACAGTTCGATGCCGGCCCCGCGAACTGTGGTCCCCTGAGCGCGTGCGACGCGAGGATATCCTGGCGTTCCAGAAGAAGATTCGCACCGAGCGCGGTACTTTATCGGGCGACGATGGCGACGGCAATTG
>JABAHR010000560.1_pt2 | contig 15308 bp, 14 predicted proteins | sample 7062101 | NCBI WGS metagenome assembly JABAHR01 (sample SAMN14534553, study PRJNA622989) | marine sediment metagenome | biome: marine biome [ENVO:00000428]; feature: marine pelagic biome [ENVO:01000023]; material: deep marine sediment [ENVO:00002113] | place: India: Gulf of Kutch | collected... | reverse complement strand
GCTTTTTACCATGCAGGTGGGTCAGGCGTGCCACGAAGTCCTGTCCTTCGTGGCTCAGGTCGCCTTCCAGTGTCCAGTACTCGCGCGGCTTGAAATTCTCGATCTCGATCTCGCGTTCCACGATCATGCGCAGTGCAGGGCTCTGCACGCGGCCGGCCGACAGTCCGCGCCGTACCTTTTTCCATAGCAGCGGAGAGAGGTTGAATCCNNCTCGATCTCCATCTCGCGCTCGACGATCAGCCGCAGCGCCACCGATTGCACCCGGCCGGCCGAGCGCGCGCCCGGCAGCTTGCGCCACAGCACCGGCGACAGCGTGAAGCCCACCAGGTAATCCAGCGCCCGGCGCGCCAGATAGGCCTCGACCAGTTCCATGTCGATGTCGCGCGGGTGCTCCATCGCCTGGATCACCGCGTCCCGGGTAATCGCGTTGAACACCACCCGCTGGACATCGGTCGACTTCTTCACCGCCCGGCGCTTGCGCAGCGCCTCCAGGAGGTGCCAGGAGATCGCCTCGCCCTCGCGGTCCGGGTCGGTCGCGAGGTACAGGGCATCGGACTTCTTCATTGCCTTGACGATATTGTCGACATGCCTGGAATTACGCTCGATCAGCTGGTACTTCATCACGAAGTCGTGCTCGGTGTCGACGGCGCCCTCCTTGGGGACGAGGTCGCGCACATGGCCGTACGAGGCCATGACATCGAATCCCTTGCCCAGGTACTTCTTGATGGTCTTGCACTTGGCCGGGGATTCTACGATGACGAGATTCTTGCTCATTGCGATCGGGGGTGTGCAGGCCGGTCAGCCGGTCCGTGATTGAAATTCAGTGCAGGCAGCGCACGTTGTCATCGAACACGAGGTCCTCGAGCCACGCATAGGCGGCTTCTTCCCCGGGCTGGTTGAACAGTACCATCATGATCACCCACTTCATCTGGTCGAGATCGAAGTCGTCACTTTCCAGTGCCATGGCGCGATCAATGGCCAGTTCGCGTGCATCCGGGTTCAGGATACCCATCTGTTCGAGAAACAGGATGAAACCGCGGCACTCGGTATCCAGCCGGTCCATCTCCCTGCTGGAGTAGAGGCGGATCGAGTGTTCTGCCTGTGCCGACGGCGTGCTGTCACCATTGGCCAGACCCTCGATCCACAGAAAGGCGCGGTCGATTTCGCGGCTCGGGAAACCGGCCTGGCTGAGTTCCTGCTGCATGCTTTCCCGATCCGGGGCGATCGGGCCTTCGTCATCCATATAATAGTTCTCGAACAGGTACATGAGCACGTCGAAAACGTTTTCTTTCATTATAATCCCTTCTATTTCAATCTGTTATAAATTCCGCCGGGGTTGGAAGCCACGCGGCCTCCCAGTTCAAGTTGCAGCAGCATGGAGGAAACTTCCGCCGCCGTCAATCCGCTGCGGACCACCAGCCTGTCGATGGGTATGGGATCAAAGCCCATGATTTCAAGCAGTTGTGCGTACTCTTCGCCCAGCTGAGCGGGTTCATCGGTGCTCGGGATGGAGCTGGTGACTGCCTGTTGACAGCTGCCGGCGAGCGGGCCGAGTTCCATGATGATGTCCTGCGCGGTCTCGACCAGCTTCGCTCCCTGGCGGATCAGGTGGTGACAGCCGCGTGCCAGCGGGCTGTGAATGGAGCCCGGGATGGCGAACACCTCGCGTCCCTGCTCGGCGGCCAGGCGGGCGGTGATCAGGGATCCCGAGCGCAGCGCCGCTTCCACCACCAGGGTGCCCAGGCTCAATCCGCTGATGATGCGGTTGCGGCGCGGAAAATTCTCCGCCAGAGGCGGTGTGCCGACCGGTAATTCGGAGACCAGCGCGCCGTGTTCTGCAATGCGCCGCGCCAGCTCGCGGTTGCTGGCCGGGTACACGCGGTCCAGCCCGGTCCCGGTAACGGCTATGGTCGGTGCCCGGGCATCCAGGGCGCCCCCGTGGCTGGCGGTGTCGATACCCAGCGCCAGCCCGCTGGTAATGACCAGCCCGGCTGCAGCCAGGTGACGGGCGAAGTCGGTAGCGGTCGCCTGCCCGGAGGCGGTGGGATTGCGGCTGCCGACCATGGCCAGTTGCGGTTCGCCCAGCAGGGTGACGTCGCCATGCACATACAGCAGCAGCGGCGGGTCCGGCAGCTGCGCCAGCAGCACCGGGTAGTGCGGATGCTGCCAGGTCAGCAGCTGGTTGCCAGGCTGCTGCAGCCACTCCAGGTCACGTTCGACGCCGGTCGTTGCGGTTTTGCGCAGGGCGTCGACGCTGGTGTCGGACAGGCCCGCCGCACGCAATCGTGCGCGGTCCGCGGAGAGTATTGCAGACGGGCCGGGGAAGCTTTCGAGTAGTTGCCGGAGGGTACTGTTACCGATTCCTGCCGCATGGTGCAGGACAAGCCAGTCCCTGGCCTGGTGCGGTGCCGGTTGCGATGCGGGTGTTGCCATGGTGCTGGCAACTATAATGCACCGCCGCCGACCCGCCTGTCATCCCCTCACCTTCCCTGGTGAGTGAAATGCCTTACCCCCGATCAGGGGGTGCGGACATAGTCGTGGATATGGATGGAGCGTGTGGCGGACATGACCAGCGCAAAGCTGACCTTCTCGAAGGTCTTGAACACCATCACGACGCCGGCTTCCTCGTCCGGGAGCTTGACCTTGTCGCCGTACTTGCCGCTCACCGTGTCCTTGATGACTTCGCCCTGCTGGAACACGCGCATCACATGCCCGGCCTCCATGCCGTCACGCTCACCCAGGTCGAGCGCAACCACGTTGAACTGGCCGATCTCGGTCACACCGTTCAGCACGGAGATGATGTGCCCCTCGGTACCGGACGGTACGGCATGGGGCTGGAAGTAGGCCGGCAGTACGTTGCGATCGGCCGGTCGCAGGCGGTTGCCGACACGGATTTCACGCGCCGAGCTGACCAGCTTGACGGTGGCCGGGTCGCCGAATCTCTGCACCGGCCCGCTGCCGGCATACAGGGCCTCGTAACCCAGTACCTCGTCGGTATCCGGGTCCACGTACGGGCCACCCAGCTCGTACACGTCGAACAGGGTGACATCGTTGTTTTCGATGCCGCGCACGTAGACGCGGTCACCGGCGCCGGTGTTTATGTGTTCGTCGGCAGCCTGCACCACGTAGGGTGCGTCATCCAGTTCGCCCTCAGCGGCCACGATGGCGCGGGTCATGAACGGTTCGATGTCATCCAGCGGGATGGTCGGGATGGCATTGTCCAGGCTCTCTTCGCGGATGCGCGGCGACAGCTTGCTCGTCGGGTAGCCGCGGCTCATCTGGATCTGCGGCTTGCCGTCCACGTACACGAGGGTCAGGATGTCGCCCGGGTAGATGAGGTGCGGGTTGGCAACCTGCGGATTGACATACCAGACCTCGGGCCAGAGCCATGGATCGCGCAGAAAGCGGGCGGCTATGTCCCACAGCGTGTCACCCTTGACGACCGTGTAGCGTTCCGGGTGGTTCGGGTTGAGGGCCACATCGGCAGCGATCAGCGAGCCGGTCAGCAGCGCGGCGCAGACCATGGTGATTATTTTCTTGATTGACATAGGCGTCCCTTGATGTCGAGTTGCTAGCGGTTTATCCAGTATCCGGTACTTGCACAAACTGTTGAGCTACGACTGCGGGTCAGTCGCGAGTCTAGCGGAAAATCCACACGGAACAAGTCCTTTTGTCGATTCCACTCCCTTGTTACAACGGCATTTGTGATAAAGTATATAGATACACATTTCCTGAATCGTGACGGCAATCACATGACTACCCTCAATATTCTCCATTTCCCCGACCCGCGTCTGCGGAACGTGGCCAAGCCGGTGGAGCAGGTCGATGACAGCATCCGACAGCTCGCCGATGACATGCTTGAAACCATGTACGCCGCGCCCGGCATCGGGCTGGCAGCCACGCAGGTCAATGTTGACAAACGCATCGTCGTCATTGATATATCGGAAGAAAACAACCAGCCTTTATGCCTGATTAACCCCGAAATCCTCAGCCTGGACGGCGTCGAGGAGATGGAGGAGGGCTGCCTGTCGGTTCCCGGGGTCTACGAGAGCGTGCAGCGGGCGGAACGGGTCAGGGTCCGCGCCCTCGACCGCGATGGCCAGCCGTTCGAGCTGGATGCCGACGGTTTGCTGGCGGTCTGTATCCAGCACGAGATCGACCACCTCGACGGCAAGCTGTTTGTCGATTATCTGTCACAGCTCAAGCGCACGCGTATCCGCAGGAAACTCGAAAAGGAGCAGCGCCAGCATGTTGAAAGCCCGGCTAGCAGGGTCGGTCAGCCCGTTATCTGATGCACACCCCCGCCGGGTCCGGTTCCCCAACCAGCGCATCGTGACCCTGTTTCCTGTTCAGCTCCAGGCAGGTGCCATGCTACTGCCATGAAGGTGGTATTTGCCGGGACGCCGGCGTTTGCGCTGCCCCCCCTGCAGGTGCTGCTGGACAGTCCGCATGACGTGGTTGCGGTCTATACCCAGCCCGACCGGCCAGCCGGTCGCGGGCGCCGCCTGACGGCCAGCCCGGTCAAGCAGCTCGCGCTGGAACACGGGGTGCCGGTGTGTCAGCCGGCCTCATTCCGGGAGGCGGCCGCCGTTGCACAGCTGGCGGCGCTGCAGCCCGAGCTTGTGGTTGTCGTCGCATACGGCCTGATCCTGCCTCCCGGGGTACTGGCCATACCGCCGCTGGGGTGTATCAATATCCATGCCTCGCTGCTGCCCCGCTGGCGCGGTGCGGCCCCGATCCAGCGCGCCATCCTGGCCGGCGACACCGAGACCGGTGTCTGCCTGATGCAGATGGAGGCGGGCCTGGACACCGGCCCGCTGCTGGCCTGCAGGAGCACGCCGATCAGCCGCGATGATACCGGCAGCCGGCTGCATGACCGGCTGGCGCGGCTGGGCGGCCAGTTGCTGGCCGACAACCTGGATGCCATCGGCAGGCGCCAGCTGCAGCCGCAGCTACAGGACGAGTCGCAGGCGACCTATGCCCGCAAGCTGGACAAGGGCGAGGCGCAGCTGGACTGGTCGTCAGCCGCCGATGAACTGGAGCGCAAGGTGCTCGCGTTCAACGCCTGGCCGGTGGCGCAGACCACCCTGCAGGACAGGCAGCTGCGCATCTGGGAGGCACGGGCGATCCCGCTGGAGGCAGACAGCGCACAACCGGGAACGGTTATTGCCGCCGGACGCGACGGAATCGATGTGGCCTGCGGCAAGGGCTGCCTGCGCCTGATTGAGGTGCAGCTGCCCGGTGCCCGCCCGGTGAGCGCAGCCGACTTTGTCAATGCCCATGATGTAGCAGGTATGCGTCTTGGCACGGAGTGAGCCCCCGCAGGGCCGGGATCCCCGCGCCGCTGCTGCACGCGTGCTGGTGGAGGTGCGTGACGGGGGAAAATCGCTGGCCGAGGTGCTGCCGCCCGCCCAGGCGGCACTGCCGGACGAGCGTGATGCGGCGCTGGTACAGGAGCTGGTCTATGGCGTGTCGCGCTGGTACTACCGGCTCGACGCCCTGCTTGCCCGCCTGCTGAAGAAACCACTCAAGCCACGCGATGCCGACCTGCACTGCCTGCTGCTGGTCGGGCTCTACCAGCTGGATCAGCTTGCCATGCCGGAACGCGTGGCCGTGCATGAAACCGTGCAGGCCACCCGGGCAATGGACAAGGACTGGGCCAGTGCGCTGGTCAACGCCGTGCTGCGCAATTTCCAGCGTCAGCGCCAGTCACTTGCACAGCTGCTTGCGGGTGATGTGGCGGCCGAGCTGGCCCATCCGCGCTGGCTGGTCGAATCTCTGCAGGCAGACTGGCCGCAGCACTGGCAGTCGATAGTTGCCGAAAACAACGCCCGCCCGCCGTTCTGCCTGCGTGTCAACCGGCAGCGCATGACGCGCGCGGAATACCTGGAGTTGCTGGCTGAACAGGACATCGATGCTGCCCCGATAGCTGAAACTTCGCAGGGCATCTGCCTGTCAAAGCCGCTTGCGGTAACGCGGCTGCCGGGGTTTTCGGCGGGTGCTATCTCGGTGCAGGACGGTGCCGCGCAACTGGCAGCTCCCCTGCTGCAGCTTGAGCCCGGTATGCGCGTGCTGGATGCCTGCGCGGCTCCCGGCGGCAAGACGGCCCACATGCTGGAACTGCAGCCGGAGATCGCATTGACGGCCATCGATATCGATGACAGTCGCCTGCAGCGCGTGCGTGACAACCTGGACAGGCTGGGCCTGCATGCAGAAACGATTGCAGGCAATGCGGCAGCAACGGACGCATGGTGGGACGGACGCCGTTTCGATCGTATACTGCTTGACGCACCCTGCTCTTCCACCGGTGTGATCCGCAGGCATCCGGACATCAAGTTATTGCGCAGGCCTGCTGATATTGATGCGCTGGCAGAACGCCAGGCAGAATTGCTTGACGCATTGTGGCCCTTGCTGGCAACAGGCGGTATGCTTCTGTACTGCACCTGCTCGGTGTTACATGCCGAAAACAGCCGCCAGATCACCGGTTTTCTCAGGCGGCACGTAGATGCATCGGAACTGCCCGTTTCGGCTGCCTGGGGAAGGGGTTGTGAGCATGGCAGGCAAATTCTGCCTGGTGATAACGGGATGGACGGATTTTTCTACGCATGCCTGACCAGGAGCGCATGAATTACCATTCGCCTGCACCCGTGACAGGTGCGATTCGCTCGTGCCACGCGCTGCTGGCGCTGCTGCTGGCCGCACTGTTCTCGTCTTCACTCGCGGCAAACGACACCGGTGAGTTCGTCCTCGAGGATGCGCATACCTGGGTCAGTGGCGATGAGCAGATGCTGGACGCCCGTTTTGCCATACACCTGGGACCCGGCGCACGCGAGGCGCTGGAGAACGGCGTGCCGCTGACCTTCGAGTTGCAGATCCAGCTTGTCAGGAAACACGACTGGCTGTGGGACAAGGTCGAGGTCGAGCATGTCAGGGTGCGTGAGCTGCAATATCACGCACTCAGCCGCACTTTCCAGGTCAAGGACATCAACGCGGGCACACAGGCAAACTACAGCCGGCTCGCCGATGCCCTCACTGCCGCGGGTATCATCGACGGGCTGCTGTTCACCAGCGAGCCGCTGGAACCGGACCGCGCCTACAGTGTGCGTATGCGTGGCAGCCTGGACATCGAATCCCTGCCCACCCCCGTGCGCCTGCTTGCCTACGTGTCCGAAGGGTGGGAAATGAACAGCGAGTGGTACTCATGGCCACTCGCACGGTAAGCCGAATCGGTTTCGGGATGATCCCCATGCTGGGGCTGTTCGTGCTGTTGCTGGTGTCGCTCTGGTTCCTGAGCGATGCGACCCACAACTCGGAGCGCTTCGGCGAGATGTACTCGGCCCTGCTCATGGTGAACGCGGCGGGTCTTGTCATCCTCGGATCGGTGGTGGTCGTGAATATCATCCGGCTGATACGGCAGCGGCGGACGAAGGTGGCCGGTGCACGCATGACCAGCCGGCTGGTGATCATGTTCGTGGTGCTGGCGGTCGTGCCGGTGTCGGTGGTTTATTACTTCTCCCTGCAGTTTCTGCAGCGCGGTATCGACAGCTGGTTCGACGTGCGCATCGAACAGGGGCTGGATGATGCGCTGGAACTGAGTCGAACGGCGCTGGATGTGCGCCTGCGTGACGTGCTGCATCTGACCATGCGCATGGCCGAGGAAATATCCGAGGCGGTTCCGGCCACCATTCAGCTGACCATCTACGATCTCAGGGTCAGGTCCGGTGCCGCAGAGCTCACGCTGCTGGGTGATGACGGGCGTGTCGTTGCCTCGAGCAGTTCGGATCTGTCGCAGATCATTCCGGACCAGCCCCCGGAAGAGGTGTTGCTGCTGCTGAAGAATCGCCAGCATTACATCGGTCTCGACCCGATGGGCGAATCCGGGCTGTTTGCGCGCGCACTGGTGCCGGTGCTGTCCGCCCGTGCCGATGGCGAGGTCTACACGCTGCAGGCACTGTACGAGGTTTCCGAGCGTTTCAGCACCCTGGCAGACGGCGTGCAGAAGTCGTTCGCGCACTACCAGGAACTGGCCTACCTGCGCACGCCGCTCAAGTTCAGCTATTCACTGACCCTGTCCATGGTGCTGGTGCTGAGCCTGCTGGCCGCGATCTGGGCGGCATTTCACTCGGCCCGGCGCCTGGTTGCGCCGGTACGTGACCTCGCCGAGGCAACCCATGCCGTCGCCGACGGCGATTACAGCAAGCGCCTTGCCGTTGCCAGTGACGACGAGCTGGGTTTCCTGGTCCGTTCCTTCAATGACATGACACGGCGACTGGACAGGTCCCGTGAGCAGGCCAACCGCGGCAGGCGCCTTATCGAGGGCCAGCGCGCCTACCTCGAGGCGGTGCTCGCCAACCTGTCATCGGGCGTGATCAGTCTGGGTGGCGATGCGATGATCCGTGCCGTCAACCGGGCCGCCACCCAGTGCCTGGGTGTCGATATCAAGCAGTATCTCGGCAAGGAACTCGATGCGCTGGCCGGGGAGCACCCCTTCCTGGAGCCGTTTGTCAGCGCGATCAGGCAGCATCAACACGCCGGGAGCAAGGCCTGGCAGGAAGAGATTTCCCTGTTCGGTGAGCAGGGCCGCCAGGTGCTGATGTGCCGTGGTGCGGTACTGCAGACGGCGGGCCGCAACCATGGTGGACTGGTCGTGGTGTTCGATGACGTAACGGCAACCATCCAGGCGCAGCGTGATGCGGCCTGGGGTGAAGTGGCGCGCAGGCTGGCGCATGAAATCAAGAACCCGCTGACCCCGATCCAGCTTTCGGCGGAACGGCTGCGACGACGTTACCTGGCGGACATGGCTCCCGGGGATGCCGAGATCCTGGACCGGGCGACGACCACCATCGTCAACCAGGTCGAGGCCATGAAAAAGATGGTGAATGCCTTCAGTGACTATGCCCGCGCGCCGCAGATCAGCCTCGAGCCCATGGATCTGCACCAGCTGATTCGCGAGGTGCTCGACCTGTATCGCAGCAACGATGTGGCCGTCGAAATTGATGAGCAGCTGAAGGCAGAACACCCGATGATCGACGGTGATACCGGCAGGCTGCGCCAGTTACTGCACAATCTGCTGAAGAATGCCCTGGAGGCCAGCAAGGACAGCGCGCATGCAAGGGTGTGCGTTGCAACCCGCAACGAGAAAAGTTCCGGTGCCGAGCAGGTGGTGCTGACGGTAAGCGACAATGGTCCGGGGTTTGACGCCGGGATAATGGAAAACCTGTTCGAGCCCTATGTGTCCACCAAACCCAAGGGCAGTGGTCTGGGCCTGGCCATTGTCAAGAAAATTGTCGAGGAGCATGCCGGCACCATCAGTGCGGAGAATCCTGCATACGGCGGCGCACAGATCGTGATCCGCCTGCTGCAGTCCGGTACCGCGCTGCCGCTAATATCCGAACAGGCACGATCGGCCGCCAAGAGTGGGCTATAATTGCCGCCTCTGAAGCTGGTACACAAGGTGACTCCCGCACGCCCGGCTGCATGACAGGTACGGAACAGCACGCATGACAGGTCAGCACATTCTGGTGGTAGATGACGAACCGGACATCCGCACGCTGGTGCGTGACATCCTGGAGGATGAAGGCTATTCGGTGACCACGGCCGAAAGCGGCGAAGCCGCGCGCAAGGCGCGCCGCCAGCGCCGGCCCGAACTGATCCTGCTGGATATCTGGATGGAGGACGTCGACGGCATCTCGCTGTTACGCGAATGGTCCGAGGGCGGTGAGCCGCCCTGCCCGGTAGTGATGATGTCCGGCCACGGTACGGTGGAGACTGCCGTTGAGGCGACCCGGCTCGGTGCCTACGACTTCATCGAGAAACCCATATCACTTGCCAAGCTGCTGCTTACCGTGGAGCGCGCATTCGAGAAAGACCGTCTGCAGCGCGAGAACGTCAACCTGCGTGACCATGTGCAACCGGTCGTCGAGCCGGTCGGCAAGACGCAGGTCATGGAGCAGCTGCGCACGCAGGCACGCAAGATTGCCCAGCACAATAGCTGGGTACTGATCAGTGGCGAGTCCGGTGCCGGCAAGCGCACCTTTGCCCGCTATATCCACGACCAGAGCCCGCGCCGCAGCGGCCCGTTCGTGGAGATCGCGGTCGGGTCCATTTCCGAAGAGAATTCGGCCGAGGAGCTGTTCGGTCACGAAGAGGGCGAAGCGGTGCATTACGGCAGGCTGGAGCAGTCCAACGGCGGCACCCTGTGTATCGGCGATATTGCAGACATGGACATGCAGACGCAGGCGCGCCTGCTGAGCGTACTGCAGACCCACAGCTTCAGGCGTATCGGCGGAAGCGAGGATGTAGAAGTCGATCTGCGTATTATCGCGACCACCAACCACAACCTCGAAGAAGAAGTGGCGGCCGGACGGTTTCGCGATGACCTGTTCTATCATCTCAATGTGCTGCCACTGCAGATACCTGCATTGCGTGAACACGAGGATGACATCCACGACCTGCTGAATTTTTACATCGATTACATGGTCAGCCATGAGCACCTGCCCTACCGGCATTTCAGCGTGGCGGCACAGAACCGGCTGCGCAGTTATGACTGGCCCGGGAATATCCGCGAACTCAAGAACCTGGTGCAGCGCCTGCTGATCCTGGGGAGCGGGGACGAGATCGAGCTGGACGAGGTCGAGCGCGCCATCAGCGGCATGCAGGCCGCGGCAGCAGCGGCGCCGGGGCCGGTTTACGACCTGCCGCTGCGCGAGGCGCGCGAGCGTTTCGAGTACGACTACCTGGTGCATCAGCTGGAGGCGGCCGGGGGCAGCGTGGGCAAGCTGGCAAAACGCGTCGGCATGGAGCGCACACACCTGTACCGCAAGCTGCGCGCGCTGGGGATTGATCACAAAAAAGGTTCCGAGTAGCCGGTTACACCGTACACGTCCGAGATTAGCGGCCAGGAAACAGTTCCGGAATGAAAATCATAATCCTCGGTGCGGGTCAGGTCGGCTCATCGGTGGCGGATAACCTGGCCAGCGAGGCCAATGACATCACCGTTATCGATGACAACGCCGATGTCCTGCACGACCTGCAGGACCGGCTGGATATACGCACCGTCGCCGGTCACGCCTCACACCCCGACACCCTGATGCAGGCCGGCGCCGATGATGCCGACATGATCATCGCGGTCACCCGTAATGACGAGACCAACATGATAGCCTGCCAGGTGGCATATACCCTGTTCCGCACGCCGACCAAGATCGCCCGCGTGCGCTCGGTTGAATATCTCAATCATCCACGTCTGTTTTCGCAGGATGCACTGCCGGTCGATGTGCTGATCAGCCCGGAGCAGCTGGTAACCGACTATATCAGGCGCCTGATCGAGTATCCGGGCGCACTGCAGGTGCTGGACTTCGCCGGCGGGCGCCTGCAGCTGGTTGCCGTGCATGCCTACCACGGCGGCCCCCTGGTGGGCCATGAACTGCGCGACATCAGAAAGCATATGCCCGGGGTTGATGCCCGGGTCGCGGCAATCTTCCGGCGCGGAAAACCCATCAAGCCGGAAGGTGACACCATCATCGAGGTGGACGACGAGGTGTTCTTCATCGCGGCGCGCAAACATATCCGTGCGGTAATGGGCGAGCTGCGCAGGATGGACAAACCGGTAAAGCGCGTAATGCTTGCCGGCGGCGGGAATATCGGCATGCGCCTGGCGCAATCCATCGAAGCCAGCTACCAGGTCAGGATCATCGAGCACAATACCCGGCGTGCAAAGTTACTGTCCGAAAAGCTGCACCGTTCCATCGTATTACTGGGCGATGCAGCTGACGAGGAACTGCTGCTCGACGAGAACATCGAGAATACCGATGTGTTCTGCGCACTGACCAATGACGAGGAAGCGAATATCCTGTCGGCGATGCTGGCCAAGCGCCTGGGCGCACGCAAGACCATGTCGCTGATCAACCGTGCATCCTATGTCGACCTGGTGGAGAGCGAGGCCATCGACGTTGCCATCTCTCCGCAGCAGGCAACCATTGGCAGCCTGCTCACCCACGTCAGGCGCGGCGATGTCGTGATGGTGCATTCGCTGCGCAGGGGGGCCGCGGAAGCCATCGAGGCGGTAGCTCATGGCAGTAGCGACAACTCGAAAGTGGTTGGCAGGGCGGTCGACGAGATCAAGCTGCCTGCCGGCACCGCGATCGGCGCCATCGTGCGCGGGGAGGAAGTCATTATCGCGCACCATGACACGGTGATCGAGACCGATGACCATGTCGTGCTGTTCCTGTCCGACAAGCGCTCCATAGCGCAGGTCGAACGCCTGTTCCAGGTCGGGGTAACCTTTTTCTGATATGTACACGGGTCCGGAATTCTCTGCCCGTCTCCCCGGACAGCCTGCCTGAACCATGCGCCTGCTCTCCATACAGCGCCTGATGGGACTGTTGCTGATGCTGTTCAGTTTTTCCCTGTTGCCGCCTGCACTGGTGTCCTGGTTTTACGACGATGGCCAGATACAGGTTTTCCTGTCAGGCACGGGCGCCGTGCTTGCATTCGGCTTCCTGCTCTGGCTGCCGGCACACCGGTCCAGGCAGGAGTTGCGGGTCAGGGACGGCTTCCTGATCGTGGTGCTGTTCTGGGTTGTGCTGGGACTGGCCGGTTCCCTGCCGTTCCTGTTTGCAGCCACGCCCGAGCTGTCGATCACCGATGCCGTGTTCGAATCCTTTTCCGGCCTGACCACGACCGGCGCGACGGTGATTACCGGGCTGGACGGGCTGCCCCGCTCGATCCTGTTTTATCGTCAGCAGCTGCAGTGGCTCGGTGGCATGGGGATCATCGTGCTGGCGGTTGCCATCATGCCGATGCTGGGTGTGGGCGGTATGCAGCTGTACCGTGCGGAGACCCCGGGACCGCTGAAGGATAACAAGCTGACCCCGCGTATCACCGAGACGGCCAAGGCGCTCTGGTATATCTATCTGGCACTCACCGTTATCTGTGGGCTGGCCTACTGGCTTGCCGGCATGTCGGGCTTCGATGCCATAGCACACAGTTTCTCGACCATTGCCATCGGCGGGTTTTCCACGCATGACGAGAGCATGGGGTTTTTCCAGAGTTCCAGTATCGAACTGATCGCCGTTGTCTTCATGCTGCTGGCAGGCATGAACTTTGCGCTGCATTTTGTTGCATGGCGTTCACTGAGCCTGCAGGCCTATATCCGGGATTCCGAGCTCAGGACCTACCTGATGGTGCTCGCGCTGGTGACGATGATCACGGTGTGCTACCTGTACTACACCGATACCTTTATCTTTTTTGCCGATGCCCTGCATGCCGGACTGTTCCAGGCGGTGTCCATCGGTACCACGGCGGGTTTTACCACCGCGGAGTATTTTGTCTGGCCCGGCTTTCTGCCCGTGCTGCTGCTGTTCGTGAGTTTCATCGGCGGCTGTACCGGATCCACCGGCGGCGGCATGAAGGTAATCCGTTTCCTGCTGCTGCTGAAACAGGGACACCGGGAAATGGTGCGACTGGTCCACCCCAATGCGCAGATACCGGTCAAGGTGGGCGGCAAGCCGATGTCGGACCGCGTGATCAGCGCGGTCTGGGGCTTCTTTGCGGCCTACGTGGGCAGCTTTGTCGTCATCATGCTGTTCCTGATGTCGACCGGGCTGGACCAGATCACGGCATTTTCCGCGGTGGCCGCCTGCATGAACAACCTCGGCCCCGGGCTGGGCAGCGTCGGTTCCAACTATGTTGCAGTCAATGATCCGGGCAAGTGGGCGCTGTCGTTTGCGATGATGCTGGGCCGGCTGGAGATCTTTACCCTGATCATCCTGTTCAGCCGGGATTTCTGGCGGCGCTAGTACAACGGCCTGTCGCCCGGCGGGCGGGTGCGAAAGCGCTTGTAGTTCCACTGGTACTGTTCCGGGCATTCACGGATACAGTTTTCCACGGCCTGGTTGATGCCGGCAGCCGAGGTTTCCGTATCGTCCGAGTAGCAGCTGTCCGGCGGCTTCCTGAAGTGCAGCTGATAGCCGCGTCCCCATGACAGTCGCTCGCACCATACGAATACGATCGGCGACGAGCTTTTTGCCGTGAGCCTCGACAGGAACACCATGGTGAATGCGGGAGTACCAAAAAACGGTGCGAACACGCCGGTGCCGGCCTGCGGTTCCTGGTCAGGCAGCATGGCGACGCTGCCGCCCTCCTCCAGCGTCCTGAACAGCGTGCGTATGCCGCGGGCATTGGCCGGTACATAACTGCCGCCGGCCCGGCTGCGCGCCCGGTTGACCAGCTGTTCCAGTTGCGGCATGCGCAGCGGGCGATACAGGCAGGTGATGTCGTAGCGCGCGGCGCAGTACAGACCGGCCACCTCCCAGGCGCCGAGGTGGGGGGTCGCGAGTATCACCCCGTGTCCTGCCGCAATGGCCTGTTCGACCAGTTCCCCGCCCTCCACCCTGCGTATCAGCCGCAGCGTCATGCCGGCCGGGCGCAGCCACAGGGCGCCGATCTCCATCACGGTCTTGCCGGTCTCGAGCAGGTTGCGGCGCACCAGTCGTTGCCGTGCGCGCGTATCCAGTTCCGGGAAACACAGGGCGATGTTGCTGGCAGCCGTGTCATGCAGGCGGTTCGGCAGCAGCATGAGTCCTGCACCCAGCAGGCTGCCCAGGGCATGCAGCACCGGCAGCGGGAGCCATGCGGTCAGGTACAGGAACGCCTTGATCAGAGAGATACGCATCCCGGGTTAGCTTTTTATATCCACATAAAAGATATATTTCGGCATAAAATTATAGATAAAACCCACTTTAAGTAATATAATCGATAAATCGCAGCATTTACTGTATATGTGGGAATTATATAGCGTTTAACAGCTTTAATACTCATTGATGTGGATCATTATGGCGTTGGGAGGCGGGTAATCCGCTTCCCTGCCCTGAAAAGCTGGCAATGGTGGTAAAACAGCCCCGTGACGGCGCTGTTCTCCCGGCTTGTCCCTAGCTGGTTCATAAACAACAGGATTTGCCTCGTCATCGCCAAGGTTGGAGAATGATACGTCTGCGCGGCAAGCATGCGCCAGATGTTGCGGAGATTCGATTATGTCAGACCAGGTCAGGCCCCTCACGCCTCCCGAAGCATGGGATTTCATGCAGCGTGATCAGAGAGTTGTGTTGATTGATGTGCGTTCCAGCATGGAATTCCTGTTTGTCGGGCATGCCCGGGGCAGCGTGCACGTGCCATGGATCGATGCGCCGGAATGGACCGTAAATCCCCATTTTGTTGCCGAGGTGCGCAAGGTGATGCTGGGAGGAATCGGCATGAGCAATGCCGGTGAGGATGCCCCGGTCGTGCTGATCTGCCGCAGCGGGAAACGCTCC
>JABAHR010011680.1_pt4 | contig 15313 bp, 16 predicted proteins | sample 7062101 | NCBI WGS metagenome assembly JABAHR01 (sample SAMN14534553, study PRJNA622989) | marine sediment metagenome | biome: marine biome [ENVO:00000428]; feature: marine pelagic biome [ENVO:01000023]; material: deep marine sediment [ENVO:00002113] | place: India: Gulf of Kutch | collected... | reverse complement strand
GTTGCCGGCTGCCACGGCGAGCGCGCTACACCCCCACCCGCATGCCGCTGGCGCGGTACCGGTCCAATGCCATTACCCTCTGGCCCATACGCACCAAATTGGTGCATAATGGTGTGGTCAGTTTCCCTGCAACCCGGGTGCCGGCCCTCCGGAAAATTTCTAACTTACTGTTTCTGATGAACATGTGTACTTCCTACAGAAATCGGCCAGGGACGGCGCTGTTGGTTTGTTTCTTGCAGGTACCCAGGCATGGTGCACACAAGTAAGTCGTTCAACCTGAATGCCGCGCAGGTCCTCGACAACCTGAGCACCGCGGTACTCGTATTCGAGCCCGGATTCCGGCTCGGTTTCCTCAACCAGGCCGGCGAGGTCATGCTCGCGCGCAGCGCACGCAATGCCTGTGGCCGCAAGGTGGATGAACTGGTGCTGAATGCGGATGCTCTCAAAGAGCAGCTCGCCAGCGCCTTCAGCACGCAGCAGGTGATCAGCAAGCGCGGTTGTCATCTGAAGCTGCATGACGGTCAGTACCTGCAGGTGAACTGTACCTTTACTCCGATCATTGAAAAGGGGAACGCAACGGCAGTGCAGCTGGAATTGCGCCAGATCGATCACCTGATGCGTGTCGAACAGGAGGAACTGCTGATCACGCAGCAGGAGGCAACCCGGGCGCTGGTGCGCGGGCTGGCACACGAGATCAAGAACCCGCTGGGTGGTTTGCGGGGCGCCGCGCAGCTGCTGGAGCGGGAAATCGGTGATGATGCCCTCAAGGAATATACACGCATCATCATCGGTGAGGCAGACCGCCTGCAGAACCTGATGAATCGCATGCTGGGTCCGAACGACCTGCCCGAAATGCGTGCCGTGAATATTCACGAGGTGCTGGAACGGGTGCGGGAACTGGTGCAGGCAGAGGCCGGCGACAGCCTGCATTTTCGCCAGGATTACGATCCGAGCCTGCCCGAACTGGTTGCCGACTCCGACCGCCTGACCCAGGCGATACTCAACATTATCCGCAACGCAAGCCAGGCGCTGCATGGCCAGGGCGAAATCGTGCTGCGCACGCGGGTGCAGCGCAATTTCAATATCGGCATGCGTAAATACCGGCTGGTTGCATGCATCGAGATAACCGATAACGGCCCGGGTATCGAGGAAGGCCTGCGCAACAAGATTTTTTATCCGCTGGTTACCAACCGCAGTGACGGCACCGGGCTCGGGCTGTCCATTGCACAGGCGCTGATCAGCAGGCACCACGGCCTGATCGAGTGTACCAGCCAGCCGGGCGAGACCACTTTCACCATACTGTTACCACTGGAAGAGATGCATGTCGCACAGTAACGAAATCTATGTCATCGATGATGACCGCTCGATCCGCTGGGTGCTGGAACGGGCATTGCAGGCGGAAAACCTGCAGGTGGCCAGTTTCGCGTCGGCGGATGACGCGCTGGCCGCCATAGACAGCCAGGAGCCGGCCGTGGTCGTCACCGACATCCGCATGCCCGGGATGGACGGTCTGGAACTGCTGGACAGGATCAACCGGCAGCATCCCCAGCTGCCGGTCATCATCATGACCGCGCACTCCGACCTGGACAGCGCGGTATCCGCCTTCAAGGGAGGCGCCTTCGAATACCTGCCCAAGCCGTTCGACGTGGATGATGCCGTTGCCCTGGTCGGCCGGGCGCTGGAGGCGCGTTCGCAGCAGTCCGGCGTCGCCGCGGGACAGCAGGATACGGCCACGCCGGAGATCATCGGCAAGGCGCCGGCCATGCAGGAGGTGTTTCGTGCCATCGGCCGCCTGTCTCATTCCAACGCCACCGTGCTGATCAACGGAGAATCGGGCACCGGCAAGGAACTCGTGGCGCTGGCACTGCACCGTCACAGCGCGCGCGCAGAGCGGCCGTTCGTGGCGCTGAACATGGCGGCCATCCCGCGTGATCTGCTGGAATCGGAACTGTTCGGACACGAGCGCGGTGCGTTCACCGGCGCACAGAACCGGCGCATCGGTCGCTTCGAGCAGGCCGATGGCGGCACGCTGATGCTGGATGAAATCGGCGACATGCCGGCCGAGCTGCAGACACGCCTGTTACGGGTGCTCGCCGATGGCGAGTTTTACCCGGTCGGCGCACATACGCCGAAGAAGGTCGATGTGCGCATCATTGCCGCCACCCACCAGGACCTGGAGACGCTGGTGCGTAACGGGCGTTTCCGCGAAGACCTGTTTCACCGCCTGAATGTCATCCGCATCCATATTCCGGCATTGCGTGAACGGCGCGAGGATATTCCGCTGTTAATGGCTCACTTTCTCGCGCTGGCGGCAACGGAGCTGGATGTCGAGGTAAAGAACCTGTCGCCGGAGGTCATCGAAGTGCTGAGCGCACTGGACTGGCCGGGCAACGTACGGCAACTGGAGAACCTGTGTCGCTGGCTGACGGTGATGGCGCCGGGCAAGGAAATCCACGTTGCCGATCTGCCAGGCGACCTCCCCGGCAGGGTGTCCGGCGCAGCCGCCGGCGGAGACTGGCAGGCTGCGCTGCGCCAGTGGGCGCACCAGCAGCTGGGCGGCGGCTCCAGACGCCTGCTGGACGAAGCGCTGCCGGCGTTTGAACGCATTCTCATCGAAACGGCACTGCAGCATACCGGCGGCCGCCGCCAGGATGCCGCGCTGCTGCTGGGCTGGGGGCGCAATACCCTGACGCGCAAGATCAAGGAACTCGGAATGAACGGCAGCAGCAGGCCGGCTGATGCCGTTGCCGATGGCAGTGCCTAGCCGCTACAGCAGCCGGCCGTTGCCGCTGCCGCGTTGAGGCTGAGGCTGCCGACCAGCGCGCCGATGTCCTGCAGCGCGTGGCGGTGCAGGTAATCGAGGATGCCGGCATTGATCTTGCTGCATACCAGCGGGTCATAGAACAGCGCCGTGCCGATGCCGACGGCGCTGGCGCCGGCGACCAGGAACTCGATGGCATCGTATGCCGTGGTGATGCCGCCCTGCCCGATGATCGGGATGCCATGCTGCCGGCAGACCTGGTAGACCTGGTGCACCTTGAGCAGCGCCACCGGCTTGATGGCCGGCCCGGACAGGCCGCCCTGGTTGTTGCCGATGACCGGCCTGCGCGTCTCGATGTCGATGGCCATGCCCATCAGGGTGTTGATGACGGCAAACGCGTCGGTGCCGGCCTCGATGCAGCGTCGTGCATTCTCCGCGATATCGGTCTGGTTCGGGGACAGTTTCGTGATCAGCGGTTTCCCGGTTACTGCACGGCAGGCCTCGACCACGCGCGCCGACATGTCCGGGTCGTTGCCGAACGCAACGCCGCCTTCCTTGACGTTCGGGCAGGAGATGTTGATCTCGATGGCATCGATCGGCGAGTCATCGAACAGGCGCGTTACCTCCGCGTATTCCTCTACCGTGGATCCGGAGACGTTGGCGATGAAGCGCGTCTCGCTGAAATCAAGCGCCGGCAGGATGTCGTTCACCACGTGTTCCGCGCCCGGGTTCTGCAGCCCGATCGCGTTCAGCATGCCCGCCGGTGTCTCCGCGACGCGGTGCGGCCTGTTGCCCAGGCGCGGGCTGAGCGTGGTGCCCTTCAGGCAGACGGCGCCGACGTCCCGGTTGGAAAAGCCCTCCACGCGCGTATATTCTTCGCCGAAGCCGACACAGCCGGACAGCAGTACCAGTGGCGTGGCAAATGACATGCCGCAGAACTCGGTTTTGAGTTTTTCATTGTCCGTCCCGGTCATCTGCTGCCCTGCCTCAACGAGGTCGAGAGATGTTTCACGTCGTACTGTACCAGCCGGAGATTCCGCCGAATACCGGCAACATCATACGCCTTTGTGCCAATACCGGCAGTACCCTGCACCTGGTTCATCCGCTCGGGTTCGAACTCGACGATCGCAGGCTGCGCCGTGCCGGGCTGGACTACCGCGAGTTTGCCGCGCTAAGCGAACACGAATCGCTCGAGTCCTTTGCAGATCGCGTGCAGCCGGCACGCATGTTTGCCCTTTCGACGCGCGGCCGGCGCAGTTATACGGAGGTAGCTTACCAGCCCGGCGATGCCTTTCTGTTCGGCCCGGAAACACGCGGCCTGCCGGCTGCCGTACTGGAGCGGATGGGCCGGGAGGCGGTGCTGCGCGTGCCGATGCTGCCGGACAGCCGCAGTCTCAACCTGTCCAACGCGGTCGCGGTGCTGGTATACGAGGCCTGGCGCCAGCAGGGGTTTGCCGGCGCGCGCGCTTCACTCTGAACGGATATCGCGGGACAGCAGGTTGTGCACGGCATCGCGTGGCGCGAGCCCCTCGTGCAGCACGCGGTACACCTGCTCGGAGATCGGCATTTCCACGCGGTAGCGGCGTGCCAGCTGCACCACCTCGCGTGCCGTGTTGAAGCCTTCCACCACCTGGCCTATTTCCTGCACGGCACGGTGCAGCGGCTCGCCGCGGCCCAGCGCGAGCCCGAGCCGGCGGTTGCGCGACAGGTCGTCGGTGCAGGTGAGGATGAGATCGCCCACACCGGACAGGCCCATCAGCGTTTCCCTGCGTGCGCCCATGGCGTCACCGAGGCGGATGATCTCCGCCAGGCCGCGGGTGATGAGTGCCGCACGGCTGTTCGCGCCCAGCTGCAGTCCGTCGGTAATACCCGAGGCGATGGCCAGCACGTTTTTCACCGTGCCGCCGAGCTGCACACCCAGCATGTCATCGCTGGTGTAGACGCGCATGGCATGACCGTGCAGGCGTGCGGCCATGTCGTTGGCGAATACCGGGTTGTTCGAGGCGACGGTCAGCGCGGTCGGCAGGCCACGGGCAACTTCCACTGCAAACGTGGGACCGGATACCACCGCTGCCGGGTGGCGGGTGTCCAGCACCTCCTCCAGTACATCGCCCATGAACTTGCCGCTGCCCTGTTCCAGGCCCTTGGTGGCCCAGGCAATGCGCATGTCACGCTGCAGCAGCGGGCTGATCCTTTCCAGCACCTCGCGGAAGGCATGGCTGGGCACGACGACCAGTATGTCGCGGGCCGCCTGCAGGGCCGCGGCAAGATCATCGTGGATAAGCAGTTCGGGCGGGAACGGGATGTCGGGCAGGAACGTGCTGTTCTGTCGCTCGGCGGCGAGGGTGTGCATGAAGCCGGGTTCGTGGCCCCACAGGCTGGTCGGGTTGTTGTTCCTGGCCAGCTGTATGGCCAGTGCCGTTCCCCAGGAACCCGCACCCAGCACACAGATGGCGTTACGGTTCATGGTGCAGCTGCGCGCGGTGACCGGTAGCCGCCGTCAGGTTGCTGTTCCGGAGGCCTGTTCCTGCTCCTGTGCCTCTTGCAGGCGTTGCCGGTAGATCGATTCGAAACTGACTGGAGATAGAGCTAGTTGCGGGAATCCACCTTTTGCTACCAGATCAGCCACTTCGGCAGCTGCATACGGATAGAGAAGACTCAGGCAGGGAACATTAACAGTGTACTGCAGGCCTTCCTTATCCAGGCCGCTTATCTGGAAAACACCTGCTTGTTGAACCTCGGCCAGGTATGCGGTTTTGTCACCGATGGTGGCTGTTACAGTGAGATTTAGAATAACTTCGTAATAATCATCACCAATTCCCTCTGCGCCTGAGCCGAAGTCAATAGTTAGCTTTGGCTTCCACTCCTGTGAGAAAACCACGGGTGAATTGGGTGTCTCGAACGAGACATCCTTGAGATAGACCTTCTGTGTTTTGATCTGTCGTTTCGGCTGTTCGGTTTCCTGCGCTGCCTGCTCTTCTTCTGCCATGGTGCTGTTTCCTTGCGGTCTTGTGCCTGTTGATTCTTTGTTTAGCGGGTCAGCGGCAGGTCGGCCTTTTGCCAGGCCAGTATGCCGCCCTTGAGATTATAAACGGTTTCGAAACCCTGCTTGCGCAGCCTGCTGCCGAAGGCAATGGACTTGTTGCCGCTGGCACAGTACACGATGAGCGGGCGGTCACGGTATTTTTCCAGCGCTGCGGGCTGGTCCGCTGCAGTGACATTGAGCGCGTTTGCGATGTGCCCCTGCCGGTAGTCCTGGTCCGGGCGCACGTCGACGAAAACGGCATTCTGGTCGTTCAGCAGGCGCGTCGCTGCGCCCGGCTCGATATTCCTGATGCCGCCCATGCGCATGCGCGCCTCGCCGGCAACCAGCATGGCAAGCAACAGGAAGAATGCCGTTACCAGGAAGAAATGGTTGCTGCTGAATTCAATAAGCTGGCTGATATCCATGCGGAGCGAGTGTCAGTGTGTTACCGGTGGTTACGGGTTAGCGGGGGCCGGTGTTGCGGCCCGTTGCCGGCCGGCCGGTCAGGGCTTGGTGCAGAATACTTCGCGCATCATACCGATCAGGCGCAGGGTGCGGGCGTCACCGACACGGTAGTAGACGCGGTTCGCGTCCTTGCGCGAGGCCAGGATGCCCTTGTCGCGCAGGATGGCAAGGTGCTGGGAAATATTGCTCTGTGAAGTGCCCACGCGCTCCACGATGTCCTGCACGCTGACCTCCTGGTCGCCCAGGGTACAGAGAATCTTCAGCCGCAGCGGATGAGACATCGCCTTGAGCGATCGCGATGCCCGATCGATATCTTCCGCCCTTGTTATCAGTGTATCGTCGCCCGCTGCCATCCTCTATCCTCGGTGGTGTCCCCAGCGCCGTGCTGTAGACTACTGCATTCATTACTAAAACATTATACAATAATAAACCACTTGGGCCAGAGGCATGATCAAGCTGGCCCGGCCTGATTTCCCGACAGTTTTCAGGGCCGCCATGCGCGGCCGGGCCCGCCTGTGTATGATGGCGCAATACCCGGGCTTGTTTTAGACTCTGTCCAGACTTATGAGCGTACAAGAACGTAATTCGAAACAAAAAAATGCCGCTCGGCCGATGGTATTGCTGATTCTCGATGGCTGGGGATACAGCGAGAAGCCACAGCACAATGCCATTGCGGCCGCCCACAAGCCGGTGTGGGATGCGCTGTGGAATGATTATCCGCACACCCTGGTGCGTACCTCCGGCGCGGCGGTCGGGTTGCCGGCCGAGCAGATGGGCAATTCCGAGGTCGGACACCTGAACCTGGGCGCTGGCCGAGTGGTGTACCAGGAATTCACGCGCGTCAGCCGGGCTATCAAGACCGGTTCGTTTTTCACCAACCTGACGCTGACCGATGCAGTTGACAAGGCCATGGAGACCGACCGGGCGATACACATCCTCGGCCTGCTTTCGCCGGGCGGTGTACACAGCCATGAAGAACACATCCATGCCATGGTGGAACTCGCCGTTCAGCGCGGTGCGCGGAAGGTGTACCTGCATGCCTTTCTTGACGGCCGTGACACCCCGCCGAAATGCGCCGAGGACTCGCTGCGCTCCATGCAGGAGGTTTTCGACAGGCTGCAGGGCGGGCGGTTTGCCTCGGTGATCGGGCGTTACTATGCGATGGACCGCGATCATCACTGGCCGCGCATCGAGGCGGCCTACAACCTGATCACCGAGGGGAAGGGAGAATTTACCGCCACCAGCGCATTGCAGGCGCTCGAACTGGCCTACGCGCGCGGCGAGAGCGACGAGTTCGTCAAGGCGACGGCGATTGTTCCGCAGGGTACCGAGCCCGTCAGCATCGAGGACGGTGATGTGCTGGTATTCATGAACTACCGTTCCGATCGCGCACGCCAGATCACGCGGCCGTTCATCGAGGATGACTTCGAGGGTTTCATGCGCGATGCCAGGCCAAGGCTTGGCGACTTTGTCAGCCTGACCGAGTACAAGTCCGATTTCGATGTGCACGTGGCCTACCCGGCGGAGCGCCTGAAAAACGTGTTCGGCGAATACCTGTCCCAGCACGGCCTGCGCCAGCTGCGTCTCGCCGAGACGGAAAAATATGCCCACGTGACTTTCTTTTTCAATGGCGGCATCGAGGAGCCGTTCGAAGGCGAGGATCGCATCCTGGTGAAATCCCCGATGGTCGCCACCTATGACCTGCAGCCGGAGATGAGCTCGGTGCAGGTGACCGACCACCTGGTCGAGGCCATCGAGAGCAATACCTATGACGTGATCATCTGCAACTATGCCAACCCGGACATGGTCGGGCATACCGGCAAATTCGACGCTGCCGTGCAGGCCATCGAGGCCATCGACCGTGCGCTGGGCCGGGTGCTCGAGGCATTGCAGTCCGTTGATGGCGAAATGCTGATCACCGCCGACCACGGCAATGCGGAGCAGATGCTGGATGAGGAGACCGGGCAGCCGCACACGGCGCATACCAGCAACCTGGTGCCGCTGATTTACGTCGGCCGTGAGGCGCAGTTGTCGGAACACGGCGCCCTGTCGGACATCGTGCCCAGCATGATGTACCTGATGAACCTGGAGGCCCCGCCGGAGATGACCGGCACGCCGCTGGTTTCCCTGTTACCGGTACAGGAGCAGGTCGGTGAGCTGGCCGCCAACGAGGAGATGCATGGCTGAACCGCCATGCCGCGTGCCGCCCGTTAACCGTTTCCCGCGCGCTGTGCGCATATTCCTGGTTTCACTGCTGTACTGCCTGCTACTGCCGGCCGGCCCGGTGCTCGCCGGGGCCGACCCGGTTGAAATCGAGGCAGACAGACTGCGCGAACTGCGCGAGCGTATCAGTTCCTTCAGGAGCGAGCTCGAGTCAGTACGCGGGCAGCGCGATACGCAGCAGGAGGCGCTGGCGGAAACCGACAAGGCCATCGGCGCGCTGAGCGCAGACCTGCGCAGACTGGACAGTGAACTCGATCAGGGCCGGGAAAAACTGGCCGGGCTGGAGGATGAGCGCAGCCGCGTGCAAGACCGGCTGAAAGGCATGCACAGCATTCTGGAGCGCGAGCTGCGCGCCGCCTGGCTGGGCGGCCGCCAGCAGCACATCCGCCTGTTACTGAATCAGGATGACCCGACCCGGCTCGGCCGGATGATGACCTACCAGGCCTATTTCACGAAGGCACGTGCGCAACGCATGGAGATCTTCAGGACCACGCTCGAGCAGTTGCAGCAGACCGAGCGAGCGTTGCAGGAACAGCAGGCCGCCAACAGGGCCCTGCGGGAACAACAGCAGCAGCAATCCGAACGCCTGTCCGCGGAACAGGAAAACCAGCGCCGGATCCTGGCCGGGCTGCAGCAACAGCTGGATGCGGGTACCCTGGAGCTGGCCCGCCTCGAGCAGGATGAACAGCGTGTCAGCAAGCTGCTGCATTCCCTGCAGCAGGCACTGCGCGATATCCCCCCCGTGGAGAGCTCACAAAAGCCGCTGCACCGGCAGCAGGGGGAACTGAAATGGCCGGTAGCCGGACGCATCAGTACCCCGTTCGGTGCGCGCCAGGCGGCCGGCAAGATGAAGTCCCGGGGGGTGCATATCGCGACGCGGGCAGGCACCGACGTCCACGCCGTGGCCAAGGGACGCGTGGCATTTGCCGACTGGCTGCGCGGCTTCGGTCTGCTGATCATCATCGACCACGGCGAGGGGTACATGTCGCTGTACGGGGAAAACAGCAGCCTGTACAAGGCCGTCGGTGAATGGGTGTCACAGGGTGAAGTGATTGCCGCAGCCGGTAACAGTGGCGGGCAGTTGCGTACCGGGGTCTACTTTGAACTGCGCAGGAACGGCCAGCCGGTCAATCCTTCCAGCTGGTTCAGGGGCAAGCCCGAGGCGCTGCGCGCGGGTTCCTAGCGCTGGCCCGGGCGGCTGAATTAAATGTGTAATCGACTGTCTGATATAGCGAATGTGTGGCCTGTGCCGGATCAAGCCTTTCGCTGCGTGGCCGATACCGCTTGAGACAACGCTGTGATATTGTTGATATTTCCTGCCATGGCAGCGGGTCCTCGCGATGCCCGCAGACAGTAATCGCTTGACGTACATGGATATATTTAAAATGAAGCCCAAACTGCAGAATACCATCCTCCTGGTTACCGGCCTGCTGACCGGCGTGCTGGTCTCGATCGGACACGGCGTGTTCGCCGAGCGGGAGGCAACCCGGGCGACGCTGCCAGTGGAGGAATTACGTACCTTCAGTGACGTGTTCGGCCGTATCAAGAATGACTATGTCGTCGATGTCGATGACAGTGAACTGATCGAGAATGCCATTCGTGGCATGTTGTCGGGGCTTGACCCGCACTCCGCCTACCTCGACGCGGAACAGTTCAGCGAGCTGCAGGTCGGCACCACCGGCCAGTTCGGCGGGCTGGGCATCGAGGTCGGCATGGAGGACGGTTTCGTCAAGGTGATTGCACCGATCGACGATACGCCGGCACAGCGCGCCGGTATCCAGGCCGGTGACCTGGTGATCCGCCTGGATGACACGCCGGTCAAGGGCATGACCCTCAGCGAGGCGGTCAAGATCATGCGCGGCGAACCGGGCACCGATATCATCCTGACCATCGTGCGCGAAGGTCTCGACCAGCCGATCAAGATCACCATCACGCGCGACATCATCAGCGTCAGGAGCGTGCGCTCCCGTATGCTGGAACCCGGCTATGCCTACCTGCGCATTTCCCAGTTCCAGTCCAAGACGGCGGACAACCTGGTGGATGCCATCAACAAGCTCAAAAAAGAACATGAAGGCAGCCTGAGCGGCCTGGTGCTTGACCTTCGCAACAATCCGGGCGGTGTGCTGAACGGCGCTGTCGCCGTATCGGATGCATTCCTCACCAAGGGGATGATCGTCTACACGGAGGGACGCATTGCCGATTCCAAGCTGCGCTTCAATGCCACACCGGATGACATCCTGGATGGCGCGCCGATGGTGGTGCTGGTGAACCAGGGCTCCGCATCCGCATCGGAAATCGTTGCCGGTGCGCTGCAGGACCATGGCCGTGCCATCATCATGGGTATCCAGACCTTCGGCAAGGGTTCGGTACAGACCATACTGCCGCTGAGCAGTGACTCGGCACTGAAGCTGACCACGGCGCGTTATTACACGCCGTCCGGGCGCTCGATCCAGGCCGAGGGCATCAAGCCGGACATCGAGCTGCAGCAGGTGAAGATGGCGGCCGTCGACCGCGAGATCGAACCGCTCAAGGAGGCCGACCTGTCCAATCACCTCGGCAATGGCAAGGGCAAGACAAAGGGCAAGGGCGAAAAGCCGTCTGACGAAGACAAGACGGATACCGGCAAGCTGCTGAAAGACGATTACATGCTGTACGAGGCACTGAACCTGCTCAAGGGTCTGGCGATCCTGCAGGCACGCATGCAATAGGCAACAGGGGGGTGCCGATGCCGGCACATGCAGCGGGTACATGGCTGGGTGCTGTGCTGTGCATGCTGCTTGCGCTGCCTGCCAGCGCGCCGGCCGCGGATGTTGCAGCCTCCGGCAAGCCGCTGCCCGTCATCTCGCTCATTATCGACGACCTGGGTAACCAGCTTGCAGCCGGCAGGCACGCCGTCAACCTGCCCGGACCGGTGGCCTGCGCATTTCTCCCGGACGGTCCGTTCACCCGCCGGCTGGCACAGGAAGCACACGAGCGCGACAAGGAAGTGATGCTGCATCTGCCGATGCAGGCCACCGGTGCGCTGCAGGATGCCCCCGGCGCGGGCGTGCTGACACTGGAGATGACGCGCCGGCAATACCTCGCCACCCTGGAGCGTGATCTTTCCGCCATCCCGCATGTCAGCGGCCTCAACAACCACATGGGCAGCCTGCTGACCCGGCACCCCGGCAACATGGCCTGGCTGATGCAGGCGCTGCGCGAGCGCGGCAACCTGTTTTTCATCGACAGCCGCACCACCAAGGACACGGTGGCAAGGCGCATGGCGCACGAGCACGGCATTCCGAGCAGCGAGCGTAACGTGTTCCTGGATAACATGCCCGACAGGCAATCGATTCGCCGGCAGTTCCGGCGCCTGCTGGCCATTGCGCGACGTGAAGGCAGCGCGCTGGCAATCGGGCATCCCCACCCTGCTACAATCGCAGTGCTGAATGAGGAGCTGCAGGAACTCGACCGGACGGGCGGGGTGCGCCTGGTGCCGGTCGCGCAGCTGATCGAGTTACAGAAAGACAGGCAACTGGCATGGCAAACGTACTCGTCCCCCTAGCGCAAGGCTGCGAAGAACTGGAGGCCATCACGGTCGTTGACCTGCTGCGTCGCGCCGGCATCACGGTGGTCACCGCGAGTCTCGATGACCAGCCGGTGCACGCCTCGCGCGGCACGGTGTTGCTTGCGGACATGACGCTGGACGAGGCACTGGCGCAGGATTACGACATGGTGGTGCTGCCGGGCGGCCTGCCGGGTGCGGATCACCTGATGAACGATGCGCGCGTGATCGAGCTGGTCACGCGCATGGCGGCCCGGCAACAGTATACGGCGGCGATCTGTGCCGCACCGCGCGTGCTGGCGCGCGCCGGCCTGCTGGACGGCAGGCATGCCACGAGTTTTCCGGGCGCCATCGATGTGCACGGCATTCCCGGACTCCGCTACAGCGATCAGCCGGTGGTGCGGGATGGCACGGTAATCACCTCGCGCGGCCCGGGCACGGCCATGGATTTCGCACTGGAGCTGATCGAGGTGCTGAACGGTCGGCCGGCGCGTGACCAGGTAGAGGCGGCCCTGCAGCGCCCGTAGGGCCGCTGGCGTCTCCGTCAATGCGTATCATCGAGGTCATTTCCGATGCAGGTCACATGGACACCCTGCTCGGAATCGCTGAACAGCACGGTGTCACCGACGTGTGGTTCAATACTCCCGTTGAGGGCGAACGCGGGATATTGCGCATGCTGGTCAGCGATACTGCCCGGCAGAATGTCATCGATGCCCTGCAGCAAGTGCTGGGCTCCAGCGAGGATGTGCATATCATTGTCCAGCCGGTCGAGGCTGTACTCCCGCGACCTGAAGAACAGACCGAGAAAGGCGGGCCGGGCAAGGGCCGCGTCAGCCAGACCCGCGAAGAGCTCTACGACCACATCCAGCGCGATGCCCGCCTCGACAGCACCTTCCTGTTGCTGGTCTGCCTGTCCACGGTGGTGGCCTGTATCGGGCTGATCGAGGACAACGTCGCGGTCATCGTCGGCGCCATGGTTATTGCGCCCTTGCTGGGTCCGAATATCGCGCTCGCCTTCGCCACCTCGCTGGGTGACAGCCAGCTGATGTGGCAGGCCCTGAAGACCAACCTCGCCGGCGTGGGGCTGACCCTGCTGATATCGGTCATGGTGGGTGTGGTCTGGCAACACGGCCTGGACAGCGTCGAGATCATCGCCCGCACCGATGTCGGGCTGGCCGGAGTCGTGCTCGCGCTGGCATCCGGGGCGGCGGCGGTGCTGTCCCTGATCACCGGCCTGTCCAGCGCGCTGGTCGGGGTGATGGTTGCTGTCGCGTTGCTGCCGCCGGCCGCCACGCTTGGCATGATGCTGGGCAGCGGTGCACTGTCCGCGGCATTCGGCGCCGGATTGTTGCTGGCGGTGAACGTGGTGTGCATCAACCTGTCCGCCAAGCTGATGTTCCTGTTGCGCGGGGTCAGGCCGCGCACCTGGCTGGAAAAGCACCGTGCGCGGCAGTCGTTCATCGTCTACGTGACATTCTGGATACTGTCGCTGCTGATCCTGGTCACCGCGATCATCGTCCGGCACGGTATGTATGGCTGAACGGTTTCAGTCCTGGCTGTCGGGCCAGCTGTAGACCAGCATTACGACACCGCCAATGCCCAGCATCCAGCTCAGCAAGGGGGCGCCGAGCACCATGAGCGGCGCATATCCGTCCAGTCCGTAGACGATCGCCGCGGCCAGCAGCAGGCCGGTGCCGATAACCGCGCTGACGGTGCGCCGGTTGGCGCGGCGCACCTCGCTGCGCAGCCGTTTCAGGTCCGCTGATGTCCACTCGATCCGCAGCTTGCCGGTATTGGCCTGTTCCAGGAACTCGTGGGCCAGGGCCGGCAGTTCCGGCAGCGCCCTGCCCCAGGACGGCGCACTGTCCTTCAGGTTGCGCAGCAGGGAACGCGGCCCGAGCTGTTCGCTGAGGGTGCGCTCCAGGAACGGCTTGGCGGTCTTCCACAGGTCCAGGTCTGGATAGAGCTGCCTGCCCAGGCCCTCGATATTGAGCAGGGTCTTCTGCAGCAGCACCAGTTGCGGCTGCACCTCCATGTCGAAGCGGCGCGCGGTCTGGAACAGGCGCAGCAGCACGTTGCCGAAGGAGATCTCCTTGAGCGGTTTTTCGAAGATGGGTTCACAGACAGTGCGGATGGCCGATTCGAACTCGTCGACGCGCGTCCCGTCCGGTACCCACTGCGACTCCACGTGCAGTTCGGCCACGCGCCGGTAGTCGCGGTTGAAGAAGGCCAGGAAGTTCTCCGCCAGGTAGCGCTGGTCGACCGGGTTGAGCGTACCCATGATGCCGAAGTCAACCGCCATGTAGCGCCCGTCGACACCCACGAACAGGTTGCCCGGGTGCATGTCGGCATGGAAGAAGTTGTGCCGGAACACCTGCGTGAAAAAGATCTCGACGCCGTTCTCGGCGAGCATCTCGATGTTGGTGCCGGCGGCCCGCAGCGCCTCCATGTCGCTGATGGGGATGCCGTGGATGCGCTCCTGCACGAGCACCTCGGGGCGGCAGTAGTCCCAGTAGATCTCGGGCACGTACAGCATGTCCGAGCCCTCGAAGTTGCGCTTCAGCTGNNCGGCCTCGCGCAGCAGGTCGAGTTCGTCGTGCAGCGTCTTTTCGAATTCGGCCACGACCTCGCGCGGGCGCAACCTTCGACCGATACTCGAGTAGCGCTCGGCCATCCCGGCAATGGTGTAGAGCAGGCTGACGTCACGATCGATGTGGTATCTCACGTTGGGACGCAACACCTTGATCACGACATCGGTGCCGTCCTTCAGCCGCGCGGCGTGTACCTGCGCAATCGAGGCCGAGGCCAGCGGGGTCTCGTCAAAGTCATCGAACAGGGTTTCCACCGGGGCGCCCAGTACCGCCTCGATGCGGGCGCGTGCCTGGCTGCCGGGGAACGGCGGCACGTCATCCTGCAGGCGCGCCATCTCCAGCGCGATGTCATCCGGCAGCAGGTCCTGCCGCGTTGACAGGATCTGCCCGAACTTCACGTAGATCGGGCCGAGTTCTTCCAGCGCGCGGCGTATGCGTATGGCACGGGGACCGCGCTTGCGCGGAATCCAGTTCCAGGGGGCCGTGTAATAGAGAAAGCGAAACGGGCGGAACAGGTGGGTGGCAAGGATGATTTCATCGAGCCCGTGCCGCGCCAGTACGAAGTTGATATGTATCAGGCGTATGATCTGGGCGGGGCGGATCATGTCAGCCGTCCCCGCTGGTTGCCAGGCGCTGTATGCGCGCGGCGAGGCGGTCTGTGTCAGTGCGCAGCTGATCGATTGCGGCGCTGAAGTTGGCTACCT